>Ga0307515_10004150_pt1 | contig 30163 bp, 31 predicted proteins | sample 17_EM_MG_FD_194513 | JGI IMG/M metagenome (GOLD analysis project Ga0307515, IMG submission 194513) | Populus trichocarpa ectomycorrhiza microbial communities from riparian zone in the Pacific Northwest, United States - 17_EM | ecosystem: Host-associated > Plants > Roots > Unclassified | place... | reverse complement strand
GCCAGGGGCAGGTTCCCAGTTCCGAGCCGGCTCTTCAAGTCGGGACTCCTCCAGGTACGGGGCAGGTTCCCGGGTCTCGACAAACCGACTGTCCCAACCAGAGTCAGACACAAACCGTTGTTGCTGTTGCTGACCAGTATCCCTCCACCCTCGCGCCCCGTCATTCGCAAAGCGACGCCCATTTTCCGGCGGTAATCTTCGCTCGTCCTCCACCCAGTCAAAACCCATGCTCCGTCGCCCAGAGTTGTAGCCAGCGTCGCCATATGAGGAGGCGTAGCCTGGTTGATTGAACTCTTCAGCGGGTTGCCAGTCGCCAGGTGGCCCATACGGATCAACCACGGGCCAAGCCTCGCCATCCCTATCCAACCTGTCGTAAGAGTTCCTTCCACTGCCGTTGCGCCTAGGAAGATCGTCGTAGCCGCGGTTGTGCATGGAATGTGAAGGTTCCCCCCTCTGTTGCCAGTTGTCGATGTCACCACGTCTGTTACGCGACTGGCTCGGGTCCCTCCTCATGTCGTACGAAGCAGCGGCGGGGTAGGAGTGAGAATGGTGAACGGAGTAGTTGAGATCGTTGGCGTCGTCCAGCACGACTGCTGGTGGAGCAGCTTCGCGAGAGTTGTTGTGTTGTTGATGATGGTGTTTGTGATGATTTCGACGTTTCCTCCCCCCTCCGGTGTTCCCGCCCCCGGTGCCACCACCTGTTGGATGTGGGTTGTTCATCGTCGCGCTTGCGTAGACGTTGTGAGCGAGTGGTTGAAGGAAGAAAAAGTCAAGGGTGTCTGTCACCTTTTTGCAAACTGCAAGCCCACGGGTTGAACGATTTCACGGGTTTGCCGCGCAATAGACTGAAACGTTGCAGCGCGAATTTACGAGAGGGCGAACTCACGCAACCCTGCGCACTTAGAATTCCGATTGAGATTTGAGGTGTGGAAGAAAAAAAAACGGATGAAGGGAGGGTCAGCGCTTTGAACTGCACGCACGGGACGGGTCCGAGAAGAGAGACCGGTTGCGAAAGACGACTTACGCGAATGATTATGCGTGGAATCAAATGACTGGAAGGCTTCAAGGCAAACCTGTTCCTGTTCCGTCGTCGACCTCGAGAGCGAGCGTCGAGACTGGGTCCGTACAGTGACGATGGCGTTCGGTGTGCCGATGGGTCCGCCGTCGCGGGTAGTGAGAAGGCGTCGAGGGTTGTCACAATCCCCAGGCGAACGGTTGGCCATTCCCTCTCTCGTCCCCTCTCAAAATCCCTTCTCTCCGAATCCCATCCAAACGGCCCAGGAAATATCGGCCTCCGTCGAAAAAAAAAAAGGGCTTGATGCTAAAAAATGCTTGTGGTTTGCAGATGGAGGCCATCGTTGGTTGTCCAAGTCGGTGTGACAGGTCAGAAATTGGCAATCCCTAGTATCGTCAGCCGGGAGCGTGCCCTGACACGACTTGGATTGGTAGATAAGATACAACGGTAGTGATACAACATAAACTCGTTTCCACTCTCTTCACTGGTGCGTACATTGAGAAGGGTCGACTGAGCCACCGCTCGTTGCACTAGTGATAACTCCAATGTCCTGGAGGAGCGAGAGTATGGGGGGAACGACGACGCTGCCCATGTTGTTATTGATTATATTTTCTGCTCTGTCAGACCTCGACCACTCATCCGCTCCTTTGCGGGGGCTAAACAACTGAACCATAGCGTGAGTGTCTGGGAACAAAACCTTGTAAAAGGTGGGCTCACCTTGGGTTCGTGGTCGATACCACTCACCGCAAGCAACGGAAGAGTGGGGTGGGCCTCGATAACGTTCACAACGCTCCCATCGCCCTCGTATATACCGTGCAGAGCGCCGGTTTCTCTTCTCCACAAGAAGAAATAACCGTCATCAGAACCAGAGACGATATACTCATCATTGGGTCCGACAAAGTTGACTGCAAGGGATTCCATTATCAGTCACAGGCACTTCTCGATGACCTACGAACACCGTACCATCCTTGATCGTCCGCAAGTTCGATACTCCCTTGAACGACCGTCGCGGGAGGACCAAAGGAACTCCCGAGTACTTTGTTTCAGCATCCTCCTCTTCATCCTCTTCGTCCTCTTCTTCGTCCTCCCTCTCTTCCCGGTCACCGCTTTCGTCCATTTGCACGTCCCCATGATCAGACGGGGCGTCCCCGATTATGGGATCATCTGGCCTCACCGAGAGAGAGCCATCACCTGTCTTCTGCCGCTTTGAATTTGGTGACAATATCGGGGACGGAGTTCTCGGAGACTCTTCCGTGGGATCATCCAAGGTGGAGAACAGATAAATCGAGTGACCACCGTACGCTGGCGCATCCGGTAAACTTGAGCCCCACAGATGGGAGCGCACCATACACACTTACATAGGATAACCTGGTGACCCTATTATGACACGTAGTTGTGATGACACGACACGATCTGCGTACCTCATGACCATTGCTCGACGATACCCTTGCTGCGGTAATGTAATCGTATGCCGATGGCTTCGCCTTGGTTGCGAACCGCCTGACACAGGAGGTGAGACTTCCGTCCTCCACGGGAACGCCCCATTCTGCTTGTAGGAGCCGACCGATCTGCCTGCGGTCAAAGAGGTAACCCTGTATGGGATGAGCCCCAGAATAAGATTCTTGGTAAGAGGATGAAACGTACGTAAGGGTGGTCCCCAGCAACGACTAATTGGTGTGGCGCAGACGGGGCTATTGACATGGAGAATAGGCGATGAGACACTTTCACCAGCGGTGTCGAACAAGCTGCTCCTTCGGCTCCGCATCGGTGCGTTGGAGCCCTCAGGTCGTGTTGCCTCACAGTGCCATCCTTTTCCATAGTCTCAGTCCTGGCGATCGCGTACGCTCGAATGGCAACACTGACCTCCGAAACAGTTAGAAAAACATCCGAACTCTGTTCTGTCGTGATCCTTTTCACGGAATTCGAATGACACCTGATTGTCCTTTGTTTCCAGTCCGAGCGCGTGGGGGACCCTCTCGAATGTGAAGAGGTAGATTCGAATGTTGTTATCTCTGCGCCAACGTCGAAGACTTTAACTAAGCCATCTCTAGCCGCGGTAGCCCTGTACGATCGTGCCCATTCATCAGTTTATGGTTCCAAGGGAAAGAGACAAAGAGGCAGCTCGAGAGAGGGCTATACGCACAGCCTGGTTGAGAGCGGTAGCATCTTTGCAGAGAAAATATTGTCCCAATGTCCCGTAGGAACTTGATGATAACAGGCAAAGGGATACTCGTCCTCCGGATCGCCCTTGTCTTCCGACATTCGCCAGAATCGTACACTGGTCGATTGTAGGGTACAGCCATGAGCAAAGGAGTAAAGAAAAGAGTGTGGCAGTCAAACTGGGGACTAAAAGCCACACACAATGGGTGAGAATACGAACGTAGTATCGTCTCCTCCTGAGATCAAGGTCTCCCCATCACTTGTCCAACTCAACGCGTTCACACATCTTGTACCGAAAAGATCGGAAACGGAGGTTCGTCAACAAAGGCTGTCTTTCCCAAGAAGCGTGGGGTCGAGAGGGGGGAGGGGATCTCAGTGGTTAGTTGTGGTAACCTACCCGGTATGGCCTTCTAGAACCTTTACACGATGCAAGGGCCATTCAAACGACTTGGACAAAAGCTCCTTCCGGCACGATGCCAGCCTTGACGCTGATGGGAATTTGTGCAGGAGGTTTGAGAGAGACGAAGAGAAGATATCGCCAGTTTGCGGCACGGAATTCGAGGACGCGCCGGGGATCGTCTCAGCCATGATTGCGTCGGGTCACGGCTTCGCGATCTTGAACCCGTTCCGTCCCACTGGCACTGCGCATCCTATCCTATCGGACCATCACAATCTAGACGCTATCCGTGGCCGAGACAAATTCTCGCTCTTCAAGCTTCACCGGTCACCGGGCGGACAGAATATTTATAGTGACCCGCAGCAAGTCAGCCGCGGCCAAGTGTTTTGTGTTCGTGCTTCGAGACACCCGAGGATCCCTGTAGATCATCAGAGGCCTTCCGCAGCACTTTAGACGTCGGTGCACCCGGTCACCCACACAAGTAAAAAGTGCGCATACATTCCCGTGGACCCTTCTACGTAACGCTGTCGACACCCCTACACTTTAGATTCGAGCATCACGCCATCTTTGACCATCCTAGTACTCGAGAAAAGTCCAGGTGACTCCACTCGGGGTTTACAGCAGCTGTAACTCCTTCTGTATACATACACGAGCGATCGGGATCTTGTGATAATTCACATTCACAAGAATGGAGACCTCGGACAGTGTGATGTGAGTTGCCTCGAAAGGCTCATAAAACATAATCCATAAGAGAACGAAAGGAGTATGTATATTACAAAGGTTATTGAGGGGTTGTGGTGTTACAACCGATACAATGGCGTATTTGTTTCGTTTGGGTTATCTGCTGCTCGTCGCGCCCGATACAAAAAAGTCACTAGAGAAAACAGGGTTGTTCGGGGAGAAAATGGACATTGGGAAACAAATCCACAATAAATGGGTGGGTGAGCGCGGGATAAGTATACAAATAGTAAACTGAAAGGAAAGGCCAGATTAGAAGTCTGAACGGCGGTCGAGGGTAAATGGACAAACGACTTACTCAATGGTCCAAGGACCCCACCGCCTTTTGACTTGACAAAAGGCAACTACTACGAACGTGGACGAAACCGACGAACTCGGAAGTGGAGAGGGAGTATTGGAATGACCAGCGGCTGCATGCGGCTTGTAGCGCAGGCAAACCGCCGAGGGGGTTTGTGGTGGTGGTGAAACCTTATAGAAGTAATGGATCCAGACGAGACCTCAAAATTCCTTGACCGTTGAACAGTGGAGCGGGGCTGCTCGACCTTTATGTACCAAAGTCGACCAGCCAGGTGACCTCGCCCTGGCGAGAAGCGCTGAGATACCTCAGCTGCTTAACGCAAGTCTTCCCCAACAAGAAATCCATGCGCCGGACCCCGCGTGCCCTCTCAGTTTTCAGGTCTGAAGGGAATGGGATCTTATCTAACCGGTGGTGCCAAGCCTTGGAGATCAAGTCCCGGAAAGAGTGGGAGACGGCCTCGAACTCTGCCTGATTAATGGGCTTGTGAAGGCTGGTGTATAAGGCGTGCAGGACATCCAGGACGGTGACAAAGGGGGAGGAGGTGGTGGTAGGTTCAACAGTGATGCTCCAAGGCAGCCCGGGTGTGACGACCTTCATGACCTTGGCCGGAGGGTGGGTAGCGGCCATAGAAAGGTGGGGGTAGTGGATGCGGAGTCGATCCGGGTGCGGTGGGAACGCGATGTCGAGACGGACACCCTGGGGGTTGGCAAGGAGGTCGTGAAGAGAGGGAGGGGCAGGAGAAGTTGGCGTCGCCGGTACAAAATGGGGGTTGTTCTTGAGGGGAACAACTGGGCTGTTCTTCACGGGAGAAAATGCGTGTGGTGGTACATTGAGAATTGGGGGTGTTAAGGGCCCGTTGGTAGATGGTAGGGACGTTTGTGAATATGCCGGCGACGGGGTGTTGGGGTCGGGAGAGAGGGAGATTGGGAGAGGTGACTCAGAGGGGATCAAGAACTTGACCTGCTTCTTGGGCCTGGTCTGCTCGACGGGAGTGGAGATGGGTTTAGAGTGTCTGGCCATTGCAGGTGGGATGGGTGAGTTGGTGGGGAATTTGATTGAGTGAGTTTACTGAGGCCTCGGGAGATAAGATTTTATATGCGCAAATGGATCGGGTAAACGGCACAGGACGCATAAAACCGGTGCTGCGTGCCGCTTGTGGAGTCATTTGGCTCCGGATCCGTGGTAATTTGAATCTATTGTGATCCCTAGGATCGCTGTACGATTAGGTGATGATACCCTGTTTAGAAGGAGGTAAGAACTGACGTAGTGTGGGTGTGCACAGCAGGGGAGTTGACGTGGCAAAGTAACCACGACGGTATCGGGCGCGCCCGTCCTCTTCTCACGCACAGTCTGGCTGATGCACCCTTGGATACAGATGTGACAGATGTACAGGAACACCTGTCATTCCGTCGAACGCGTCCATATATTTTCAGACCGCTCCACACGGTCGGCTCAGCGCTCACGGCCCCCCGTGACTTTCGGCGCGCAGTCATCTTGACAAGGCATCATTGATTCATCTCTTCACAGTGCCTGCCCACCGGGGAGTCAAATCCTCGACGTTCCGTTCGGAGCCTTCGTGACAGGGGAAAACCGAGAATAGTGATGGTATTGCCAATGTACAATAATACTTGCCATTACGGTGAACGACGGAATATTAAACGGGGAATGAAAGAACTTAAGCGGCTTCAGCAAATCCAACGGCGTTACGACCGAGATCATACACTGTGTAATAGCGGCGGAGGAAGACGTCACCTGCACAGGATATCCGTTAGCGCTCGCTACACATGTGGTTCCGTGCAACTGTAAACGCTCACCAACAATCCAAATGCTACCACCATCCGGCAGGTTGATGTCCATTGCGGTGAAGGCCGACAAGCATGAACCTTGCACGTTCAGGATGTAGTCGGTAGCCTTCAGAGGATATGGTTCGCCGCCGAGGTAGAGGGTAAGGTCTGGGAGGTTGGGAACTGTATTGCAGTCAACGGTGTACTGGCCGTTCCAGGACTTCTTAGCACCGATCTGAGTGTTGAGCATCTCAGCGATGTCGGTGGGGAGAGCGATCAACGAAGTGCCTGGAAAGGAAGTTGTTACAGTGTCGTTCGGGGATGCGGTGATGATGTCGACCTACCAGTGTCAATGGCAGCCCCAGTGTTCTCAAGCTCAAGCTCATCACCGCCGAAGTTGATCTTGTTCAATTCAACCTCCCAGTAGGCCTTTCTGCGCACAGGGGCGTATGTGAGCTTGCCCTTGTAGGCAGAGCTGTCGATACCACCAAAGGTGGCCTCTCCTCCGTCTTCCTCGGAGGTTCCCATACGGAAAGCGAACACAGGGGCATCAAGGAGGCCCTTGTTCACAAGGTAGTAGAATGGCGGGACAACTTGGCTGACAGCAATAGTATCGTAAGCAAGACCCAGGATACCGTCGAATCTAGATGCCGTGTGTCAAAAAGGGGGTCTAAGGGGCCAAAAGGGGTTACTTGCTTTCCAAAGGCGAAGGCGAGACCTGGTTCCTTGGTAGCCTCGGCGAAGTCCAAACCGTTCACCGTGAGATCACCCATACTGAAGACATCATTCGAGACGAAGCCTTCCATGGAACCAGAACCATAGTGGATCTCGATACCTGTACCGTTGGCTTTGTAGGTGGAAGAGGTACCGGAATCGTACTTCGCGTGGAGGAAACACGCGATGGACGTGCACTTGGAGCTGGGGATCCAGAGGTTGCTCGATCTAAAACCGAAAAATGTTGAGATGACGGCATTTGTGACGGGTGCGGGGAATCACGGACCCAGTGTCGAGGATGACCTTGAACTGAATTCGGGAAGAGGCTGTGAGAACTGGGTCGGCGGAAGTAAAATAAGGGCGGCTTACAGACTGCGGAGGAGTTCCCAGGGAAATTTCAGCAAAGTACTGGGCGTTCATGAAGTCTAGTCGCGTTTAGGATCGTCCGGCACTTGAGCGGAGAAAGGGGTACGCACTAGTCAAAGGAACAGTGTGGCCCAGTTTGGTAGCCTCCTCCTGAGTCCAGAAGAGGTCTTCACCCTGGTTGTCAACGCGGAGACGCCTTCCAGAGCCGCCAGCACCCATCAGAGGAACTTGAGGCTGAGCAACACCATACTTGGAAGCAAGGTACGCGGTCTCCAGAGCAGGATTCTGCAAGACTTGAGGAATCTTGTGCAGCTTGAGTTTTGCGACCTCGGCGGTGACGAGAGGGAGGAGGACGAGAAGCGAGGCGAGGTACTTCATGGTGGTCGAGGGAGAGCAAGGGTGAGCCAACGCTGTGACTGCGGAAGGGTCAACCTGTGTGACTCAAAAAGGAAGGAACGGGTGACCACCCGAATGCCCAAAATAAGAAATTCGTTCCCACACCCTCACCTCCTATGGACCAGCTCACCAACACCGAGCGGCTGCTCCTCGCCCAGGCGGTGTATCAGGAGGGCACGAACGACTGGTCAAAGGTTTCTCAGATCATCTCCACCCACCCCCTCATTGGTCGGCCAAGGTCGTACTTCAATGCGTCGGTATGCCTACATCCATCGCATTGCACCCGCGCCATCATAATACGCGTATATCCAGGTATGCAGCTCAATCTACACAAGCATGATGCATGCTGCGGGATTGGACAGGTGAGCATTCATCAATTGTGTGCTGTTATACCGTGCTCTGAGAGTACGGTCAAGTATGGGCAAAGATAACACGAAACCACGCGGTACGACATTCAATGGTACAAACGCGCGCAACCCGCATAGGCTCACAACTGCCCAGCTGACGTGAATCGGAAACTGGCTGAAGTACACTACGCAGCTCGTGTCACGGAACTCCGTGACCTCATATTCCAAGAGGAAACCCGGTTCAAGTGTGTGGGTTTCGTGTCCCATGTTCCCGGACTGTTTTTAACATCCCTAGGACTGTGCTTGTGGAGATCGAAGAAATTCGCTCGGGACTATGGGACGAGAGAATTAAGGCCTCTCTTGGTATAGTCACTCCGGAGCCCGCCCCCGACGCGCCGACTGCGCAGGAAGTGACGGAGGTCCCTGCGGAACCGACCAACGAAATCGAAGACGTATCCATTGATGCAGAGCCTCCGCAAAAACAGGATGAGCCAATCACCATCGACGATTCAGACGCCACAACGGATGACCCACCAGTTGCACAGCAAGTCAGCCAAGCGCTGGAAGAAGAAGAAGTCGACCTACACCTGACTCCAATTTCTGTCCCGTCCTCACCGAAACCCACTGAGGGAGCGGATATCGCACAGGACCAGGTCCCGGTCGCGAACGAAGAGCCCGCTCAACCTATCCAGAAAGAAACAGAGCCACAGTCGCCGTTCACCGAACCGGACCCAGAGGAACAGGATCCTGAAGGTTCGCTCGGGGCCTTATTCGCGCTTACGGATCTACTGACACGTCTTGGAAATAGATGGGGCAGATCCGACGGAACCGGATCAAGCTCCCTCCCCACCCGCTCCCCTGGAAAAAGAAAAAACGCCGGCGGATGACGAACCGGAACCAGCACAAGAGGAGACCCAAGAGGCCGCCTCCGAAAAGGACGAACCTGAAACTGAAGTCCAAACACGCCAAGGTCCGCCATCCGTACGTGGTCATGTTGACTAGGAATATTAAATCAGTGTTCCCACTTTACAGGCAAACGTAAGGCCGAGGCCGATGCGGACCCCAAGAGGGAGGAGAAGAAATCTCGAGAAGTTTCTGAACCCCTTGAGGAAAGCGAACCTGAACCAGGTAAGGACGTTCCTGGTCCCTATACCATCACTGTGTCCTATCTGCACCCTATCCACGACCCTCCTAACCCCCTTATCCGTTACTTTTTTTTTCTCTCAGCGCCAACAAAGAAGCGACGTGGCACCACTTCGGAAGCAGCCTCCCGAATATTCCAGAACGTCATATCTCTCCTCCATGACCAGATATGCCAGCTTCGAAACGGGAGCATCTTCCATGGCCCAGTAAAGGTTTCCGACGCGCCGGATTATTATGAGATCGTGAGACGACCCATCGACCTGAAGGCGATCAAGGCGAGAATACGAGATGGTCAGATAACCAACTCCCTCGAGTACCAGAGGGATATCTATTTGATGTTCGCCAATTCGATGATGTACAACCGGCCTGACTCTGACCTTTACAAAATGGCCGAAGAGGTATCCCCTAACATTCCTTCCAGTAATTCCTGCTCACACTGCCCTTCTTTTAGATGATGCTGGAGAGTGAACAGCTCATCAACCAGTTCAGGCAAACGGAAGGTTGGAACCAGTGAATCCTTGGATCTCGGTATTATGATTATGCTCTCTTAAAAAGTACAAACAAGTATGATACGTTCAGTAATATCTGGTTGGGGCTGCACGGTGGATGGTGGAAACAGATATGGGCGATACGATAGCGTCTCTAAAACCAGGGTACGAAGATCTCCGTCATTTTCATCAAGTTGACCGGACTCGTTGAGGTGTCCACGAGACTTTTGACTGTGTGGACGATCACCCTCGCGTTGGGTGAAGTGGGGCTTTGGGCAGCCTAGACGATGGGTTATTAGCCTAAAACGGAAAATCCGATTAAACAGATACTTGCCTGTTCACGCTCAAGTTTACAAGCAAGGGTCTCTGCTCTCGTCACAACACCCTTGATGCTCTCAGCAACACTCGTCCTAAACGACAAATCGAACGTCCAGGGCTTCCCTCTACCGTGAAGCCAGGTCATAACCTCGTCTCTGCTGAACAAGCAAAGCTGTTGCTCAAGCTCAAACTGGGCACAAAAGGGTTAACGACCGCGAGACATCAAGGAGTGTTACTCCTACCTCTGGCTCAGTCAAACCTCGTCCGATTGCCATCAAACTCGGTACAAGGATGCCTTCCTGGAAGACAGAGCCAATGAACCGTTGCAAACTTGGCGTCAACCTAAACGGCACTACATCGCTTGAGGCGAAAACCGGAGCATGACTGGACGTAGACGGCAGTAGCTCGCTCATTGCGATCTGACCAGTCGCCCGCGACAGGTGGAATCGCGAGGGGAGTCGGCTCGTCAAGCAGAGGATATAAGTCATGAAACACGTTGCGGCAAGTTGTGTGGTGAACTGCTTCCGCATCCTCCAAAGCTCCGCAGGGCTGCTCATTGTCTTCATCATGTACTGCATTGCGGATATTAGGCAACTGGATGAGGAAAGATGGCGTAGGTGGACTTGCCTTGAGAAGGATATCGTCCGGCATGAGCTTGTTGGTTACCTCAGAGAGAACTTCGGTCTTCAGGGTGAAGTACTCCGACTTGCTCGGCTATTCAAGGGTGAATAAAAGCTGTCAGAAGGACAAATTGAACACACCATCTTTCCGTGAGAAGTCTTGTAGTCACGGAGCACAGTCTTGACTTTTTCTCCAATCATGAGTACCGGCTCTTCCCTAGTGATACCAGAGTCCTCGCAATGTTGATCGTAGATGTCTCCGAGGGTGATGTAAGACGAGTCGTTCTGGATCAAACGCAGACTTGGACTGCATGAAATGGCCGCAGGAAGGTGGAATCGAAGATTTCTCTTCTTTGTCTCCCTCTTCCGAGACAAGGCGCTTTGAAATATTCAACAACCAGGGACGCTAGAAGTGCTCAAGCCATTCTCACCCATTGAAAGTCCTAAACAACTGTGTGACCCTTTCCTCTCGCTTTGTGTGTCGTCCGGAGGGCAACTGGACAGCAAAAGTCGTGACAGAACCATCGTTTCCATGCATGCTGAACCTTCGCCAACAATAACCATGTGATCTGCAGTTCTCGAACTTGTGCCCGAACTTCTGGATCTTAACGAAGTTCTGATTGTTATCCTTGTCCTGTTGCAAGGGGTTAGTTCTATTGCCGGACCACGTAATTGTCATTTTGCACCTCAAGATATTGCCCCGGTACCTCAATGTCGTCGAACCTGGTGTATTGGAAGTCGACCAAGTAGTGACTGAGAAGGTCGAGCGATTGTTCACGGGGTTTGGAGTCCAGGATGCGCTCGTAGCGGTCTCTCCAAGTCTGCAGCCGACGTAGGTACTCGTAATGCGTCAAAGGGGTCTTCAGGAAGTCCTCCTCATACTCTTTCTGTTCGGGGGTCGTATTAGCGTACTGAGGTGTGACGCGGGGGTTACGTACCCTTGCGAAGGACGGAAGGTTCGAGGCCATCTTCTTGAGGGTCGCCATAGTCATCGGGAGAACCATGCCGTCGTCGTCCGGAACATTCATCCTTAGAACATAGTTCTAAAGGACAACTCAGCGTGCACCCACAACAACAGAAGAGTCACCTTACCTGGATAGCATCCTGCATGAGCATGCAGATCAAGCGGTAGATATCTTCCTCCCCAGAAACTTTGAAGTGCGAGTTGATTTGGTCAACCAGCGTTTCCATGCATAGGATGAGGAGTGGAAATGCTGTCTTTAGAATCTGGTTCACTTCTTCGATATGATCCCAAGCGCCACGGAGAGGAACCGAGGCAGCAACAGTTTCCGACTGAGCCGCGGTTTGGGTGGTTGACTGTGTACTTGTGCTGCTCACTACAGGGGATTAGTGAGGGGCTGACGACTGTTGTCACTTTCTTACCTTCCCCTTGTGCGTTCTCCGCGTTAGCTTCGGACATTGTGACATCCTTGATTTCCGTGGACTGAACCTGTTGATTGGTATCGATTTGTGGTTGAACAACCTGAGCTTGGGCTTGGTTCGCAGTCATCGCACGCATTGCTGCCCGTTTCACGTAGATCATGTCCTCCCTTGTTGTTCGCAGCGGGAAGAAGAGAGCCTAAGGGAATGATTGGTTCTGGTTCAAGTGGTATGTGTAAGGTCACTTACCTGGGGGAACAACTTGGCGAGATTTAGCAAGATATACCTCGCCTGTTTCACTTCCCGCTGAGAGATGGAAAGACAAAGCTGGGGTATCAACGTAATCCAGTACCAGAACGCGGCATCTCCCTTGTACGTGTCGAACGACCTCGATATCGTGAAGTTGGCATCGTCGACACTTAGAAGCCACAGCACCCGGGTCAGCAGTGGACGACTCTTGTTGCTCTTGTAGATGCCAGCAGCGTGTAGGTAACAACTGACTGCGGTACCAGCGTAGACCATCTCCGTCGGGTTGTCCTTGAACATGTTGTCACTGAACTTGCCCCAAGCCGCCCAGGCCTTCGCTTGATTAAGGTCTAACTGGATCGCGTGGTTGAACTCATTGCTCGCTTCCTCCGTCCGTCCAACCTTGGCGTGGAACATCGCCTTGAGAGTGAAGAACTCCGCCTTCTGCGCAGCAGAGAAGTACATGAGGTTGGTGTTGTTGATGACATCCAACCCCGCCTGAAGGTCGTTAGGACGTTGGTAGTGACAGCGAGCTTGCTCTCTGAGCTTCAGAAACGCTTCAGAGATTTCGATGTTCGGAAGCGTGTAGATCTTGTTGAGAGAGTTCGCACAGACATCCAGGAGATCGTGCTTGCGAGCGACATGGGCAAATCGGTTGATAATCCAGGCGGTTTCGTGGAAGCCTCGGTAGCCGAAGGTGTTGGTGCTGGTTCCGGCGGTGCCGCCCTGACCCGAAGTCTGGATGAGAGGAAGGTACGTCTTGTTGATGGCGTTGAAGACGTTCTGCCGCCAAGCGACAAGGTCGCTCCAGATGCTGATGTCATCGCAGAGGTTGGGTAGGCGTTCTCTCCAGAGCTGTAGGACCATTTTGAGGTCGGCAGACTTCTTCTCGAGGTTCTGAGCGGTGGTGGCTGAGAGTGAACCGAATATCTGGACAGCCTCCTGCAGCTCGACGAATTGTTGGAAGTGTTGAAGAAGTGGGATATGTGCGGCGGAAAGATGTGGTGGGAGGGTAACCCATCTTCTGAGGCAAAGCTGCATTGCGTCTTCCAGAATCTTGGTGAACTCCACATTCTTTTCCAGAGCAGCGGGCAACTTGAGAAGGGCGAGGAACGCTTCATAAACGCGACGGCGGGGTGTGGGAACCTCAGGGAGGAGATGGACCTGTTCCTCCAGCGACTCCATATCGACCGACCAATCCTTGATCCTCCAAGCGCTTTCCAGCATTAGTTCGTAGTTATTCTCCCCACGCGCCAGATCGTAGAGGATGTCCCAATGCTGTAGCTTCTCAGCAGACAACATCCAATGATCCTCCCACAACGTGTACTCGTGGTCGACGAAAGGGATGGCTCCAGAACGCGCCTTCGTCTGAGCATTCTCGTATAAACCAGCGGCTTGCTCCCACATACCACTCTGTTCCAGTGCTAGAGCCATATTCGTGTCCTGGTAATAGGAACCGCGGCGCCACAGACCATAGAATGCGTCGTCTTCTGCGAGTTCTGCGTATAGTTCGGCGAGGGATTCAAAAACGGTGACAGAGTCGGGTGGGGAATCGTCCGAGATGGTCATGTAGCTCTCGAGGATCTCGATGCATACATACCAAGCACCGAACATCTTGGCCAGGTACTTGATCAAGTGGGGTGGGAGGAGCATGGGTGGAGAGCATCCATAGATACCTGTCAGTAGGGTCTGAATAACGTTGGGACGTAGTTCCGCCTGCTTGATATGGTATTCGCGACTGAGAATGGTGATCATATGCTGGGTCATCTCGCCTTGTTCACGTTTCGACAAACAAGACCAAATGGCGGGGAAGAATGCGGCCCAGATCTCATGAGATGTCTGAGGGTCCAGGAATAAGATGCGTTGGATGGGGCGGATGAGGTTGGAAGTGGTGACACGGGGAGGGAAAGTGGAAATGTTTCTGGCGAACGAAGCTTGTGAGTTCGGGACGAGAGACTGCTCGCCATCGAGGGTGCCGAAGAGGAGGTGAAGAGCGAGGAAGATCCAGTTGTGGTCACTGAGAGCCTCCCAGCTTTGTACACCAAGAATGTACGTGAGCCGATTGGAAAACGACCTGGGAACACTGACATCTAACAAATCAATAAACTTCTCCCGAACGGTCACGTCCTTTGCACGGCAACCAACGAGGAAGCAGGCCTCCAGGCGTGTCGTGAGTTCACTACGACGCAAAGCCGGGGATGTGTAGATATCGTAGATGAGTTCGTGGAAGGGTTCCAATACGTCCGGTCGGGATTCGAATGTCACCATCTTCGTTAACAGCATCGCCTTCTCCTTCATTGTAGGGTACGCGTCGCGACGGTTCAAGGTCCAATCTCGCACCATGTCTAGGATATACCGACAGAGGGGGATGCTTTTGGATAACGATATAAGGTGGACGAGGGACACGATGAGCTTGAAGCGGTTCTCCTGCCCGATGAAAGAGACGGAAACCTTGTAGATATCCAATATGTTCATCAGCATCTTCGCGTTGTTATCGGAAGCACCCGGTGTAGGTGAAGTAGAAGTGGAAAGCTGGCCATGTTCCTTGGCTACCTTTCCAAACAACTTGTTCAGGAACTCGCCAAAGGGGGTGACGCGCTCTGGTGTAGCCTGAGTGACCGACTTCAGCATGAGCAGGGCACCGCGAAGGGAAGTATTGTTGAGAAGGCTCTCCGTGATGGAAGACTGGATCCAGGCGTAGAATTCGGCCATCTCCGTCTGGTCTTCTTCGCCCTCCTTTGGAAGTGGGAACAATCGAGCCAACCGATCGAAAACTGGATGGAGAGCCTCGAGCAGGTTGGTATCGTCGGAAGTCATCCCTTTGCGAATCAATTTCTGGAGGATAACGGCATTCGAAGTGTACCAGTCGTCGTCCTTCTCTGCGGAAACAACCTGCAAGACCTTCGCTGCCTGGACTGCAAGGCTCAGCTGAGGCTCAAGGGCGAAATCGAACTACAACACAAATCAATTTTCTGAAATATGGGGGAGGAGGGATACATACCTGCTCAAGAGCCCGACCAAAGAAGTGCAATTTTACGGTCACGTCATTCCAGCCAGATGGACCCAAGACTGAGCGAAGAAGGGTGAGAGCGCGAGGAATCACAAGGTTCTTGGAATGCGCCTCCAGAGGAGTGGTTGCAAGCTTCACGAGGTAACTGACCATGGTTTCCTTGAAGTTGATAGGCATTTCCCAACGCGAACCGGCAGGTTCATCCACAGCCATCGCATCACCCGCGCCAGTCGCTTTCTGCTCCCATTCGAACATGACCTGGACCACCTCCACAGAGAGCAAGCGCGAGTCATGGGTGTTGGATCCTCCCAATCCTAGCTTGAAGAGCGAATTGACCATGTGAGGGACGAAGACCGAACGGACGGGATAAAAGAGGTCTCGTTGACGGACGATGAGCTGGTATATGATCAAGATCTGGGATATTCCGGCCCCCTCCTCTGCCAAAAGCCTGCGGGTGGTTTTCGCCCACTGGGGACAACCACCATCGTTGGACTGCATACGAGGGAGTGTCACGGCGAGCACATCCAGTGCTTGGCGCACAAGGGCTCTTCCTTCGTTGTGCGGTGGTCGCAATAGCCCAGTCCAGGCCCGCACGACGAACTTTTCCGGAGTGGGGAACGACTCGAAGAATCGCGCGGCAAGTAAGTAAGCGGTGTATTTGACCACGACATCCTCGCTTGTGATGTAGTTCCACGTACTCTTGATGATAACCTTCTGGACGTCGATGAGGAACTGGGGGTAATGCTGAACCATGATGGATGTGAGGTGAAGGAGTTCGACCTTCAACGCGTCGTCTTGCTCAGGGAAGGAATCCTTGATGTTCATTGGAGCCCAAATGCGACTGTGAAGCATCTTCACGATCTCCTCGTCGACAAGACCGCCCTTGTTATCCGAATCCGTGGCATGGACGAGGAGCATAGGGGAGATGATATACCGGATGAAGTAGGTTTTCCGAACCCAGGTGACGGAGGGATCGCCGAACCACGAGAAGAATCGCAAGAGGATGCTTCTCTTGTAAAAGAGATCGTTCGATGATGCAACACGCTGGTAGATGAATCTCGATAGGCTGAGGGTCTCGATGGGAAGGTTGTGGGTGAAAATCGTGGTGATCTCGAAGATAAGGTCGATTCGCGGCGCTTGCTTGAGAGCCTTGACGAAGATAGAGATCAAAAGGTTTGCCCGTTGAGATGCATCCAAGACCGCTTCTAAATCATGCTCCATGCGAGCGGGGATGTGCGTCCTCCAAAGTCGAATGAGGCCATCGATGAGGAATTGGTTCGACATCAGGAGTGTTTCGTCCTGCGATGTGACGTCGTCAATGAGAAGTAAACCAGGGATGATGTGTTTGTGGTCCGTTGCCTGGAAACAAGCGGTGACAATGGCGGATGCTCGCGCAACCACCTCTCGCAATAAGCGGGGGGCTAGCTTAGTCTCGAGGACGCTCCTCAAGGATCGGATGTGTCGGGGGAAGAGGATGTGGTTCATGAAGAAGTCCATGGAATCGACAGGATACCTGTTGAGATACTTGGCTAGAGGGGTTGTGAACGGACTCGGACCCGAGAACTGCATCTGGGCCTCAATCTGGACGATTGCGTTGACCAAGCTTTCGAGGTACATGTTGGCAGTCGAGGGAAGGAGATGGAAGATGTTAGTGATCCGGACGAGTTTGTTGATACCTTCGTTGTCGTGGAGAGGTAGTTTGGACGAGGCTTGCAACATCTGCGGGTCGGCGACGAATCTGAAATGGTCGAGGAGCTTGGAGCCAATCTCGACCTTGAAGTAATTCGTCAAGAGTTCGAGTAGGCGCGCGAGGCCTTCGAGCCCGGAAACGGAGAGCCGTTTGGGATCCGCGAGGTTCATCAAGATCGGCCGGAGACCAGTCTGCAACAAATCTCGTGGTAGCTTGTTCTGGTGAGACATGACCATCTTCAGCCCTTCGTATGCGACCTCCTTGATCTCAGGAGAGCTCGAGTAGAGCGACTTGAAGTAGGTAGAAGAAACCCTAAATTCCGAAACATAAGCTTCGATGACTTGCGAAGACATAAGAACACCCACTTCTGCCTCGTCTGAATCTGCTTGGCGAAAAAGTCCGTCATCGGCATAGAGGCGGTCAACAGCTTGATGCAAGCCACCCTCAACTTCGTAATCTCGATCAAGGACTGACGCGGGTTTGCCCTCCCAAGCAGAGCTGCATCCTCAGCGTCCGCCAATGCCAACACTTCGTGGAGTAACCGCAACAGCTCATCGTTCAATTCTACAAAGTGAGTTTCCAAACTAACGCAGTACCGGACCGCCTCGATGATGCCGATCTGGATTGAGAATGGGAGGGCACGGAGGGGCTTGGTATACAGTGACGCTAGGATCTTGTCGCGCAATGGCATAAGCAAATCAACGAGGCTCTTGTCGTTGAGTTCCGACAAAAGCTGAAGACATTTCTGTGAGGCGTTCCTGACGATAGGGTTGGAATTCGACAAGTCTTGGAAGAAGATGCTGGTAAGGTGCATGAGCTTGTTGAGTTGTGGAGGGTCGTTCGGCTGGCTTGGGGGCATGTTCGCGCTGCTGAGGCGAAGAACGCGAGTCATCACATCCATCACCTCATCGACATCCCGCGTGAGATCGTATGGCATATCCTTGAGCACATGCAACAGTGTGCGGATAACGTTGGCGTCACGGTCAGTGACACACTTCTGCCCCAGCCCAGGCATGCATGCGATAATATTGATACCAGCGCATCCGGCGCTCTTGCGAAGCCAGCCAGGTTCCAGGCAGAGAGAACTGAACCTCCCCGCGATGTGGTGTAGGATCCTCAGGACGTCGACCTGGGTGAAGTTCGCGTCTACGGTCATCGAAACAAGATCGGTGATGATGGAGGACGCGAACTCCTGTGATTTGATCTTTTCTGCTGCATTCTCGCGGGCCAGGGAGGCGGGGAACGCTTCCAAATAACATGCGAGCATGGGCCCTGGGAACCTACGGGCCGCACTGTCAGAAGAGGGTCGTTCGGCGATTTCTTGCGCGAAAATATGGCGGGAAAGATTCTTGATGTAGGCCTCTGCTTGAGTTTGGAGTTCCAGGATGTGCACCGCGTCGAAAACTCCTTCCAAACACCGCACGAAAACTTCCTCCCGATCTCTGCCCTTCACTCCCTATCAGAGGGATCAGAATGTCTTTGCCATGGTGGAAACAAAAGGAAACGTACGTCCTGAACGAGAACAGATAAACAATTCTCGAGATATGTATAAGCGTAGCCCTGACATTGTGCCTTCGACGTAGCCGGGATCGTGGCTGGTGGCCTCCTGATGGTCTTCAGAGCCAACTTCGACACATGCGTCAGATTCAAAGTGGTCACGTTCCCAGAAAACGAGACCCTGATCTTAGCGGGGTCGGAGTATTGTCTATAGTCCAACAATGGCTCCTGATCCAACAACTTCCTGTTTCTTCCTCCTAGCTTCCCAAGTATCCGGATCGTCGTGTGCGCATGATGGTGGCTCGCAGGGACGGGCTTGAGTAGGTCGTGGAGAGCCTCCATCAGATCCCTGAGGACGGTATTCAAGGTTGGATCGAGAAAATCGGGGGTGAGGTTGTCTATGCATAACTCGAGCGTCCGAAGACCCTGAGATACCAGCTCGTTACCCCCACGCAACGCGAGCGCCAGGGGCTGCATCAAGTATGTCAGGTGAGGTAACAGATGTGTGAGTCGTAATGGAACAGTCAGACACAGCTCGACAACCAGATCCCGATGGAATCCGGAAGAGGAGTTGAGCTGTCGGTTAAGGCATTCGAGCATCTCCGGAAGGAGAGGGAGTACTTCCTTGTATATAAGCTCGAATTTCCCACCGCCCCCGCCAATTGCTCGGAATAGTCCGCGAAGTAGGTGGAAGTAATGTGTTCCATGAGGTGACTTGGCCGCAAGAGGGAAGCAGTCCATAATCAACCTTCCAAGGCGAGAAGCAAGGACGGGCTCGTTGTCGGCAGGGAAGAGGGTTACAGCACCAAATGCGAGCTTGAACATCCGGATGATTGCCACTGCTACAGACTCATCGAGTTCACCCAGTTCGGGCAGTCTGGATATGAGATGGTCGAGAACAATGGGAACGAGGGTGGGTGAGATGCTGTCCCGGGATAGGAGTTGTTGTACAATGGCGAGAATCCAGACCCGCTTCTTTGCGCAATCGACATAAACTCCAATCTTCTGCGTCCAGACCTCTTGTACGATATGGGGGTTAATCTCCAAGAAACAGAGCGCTAACCACTCCATGGCTTCGTTGACTTCTCGATCCTGGCCGTCAAAGAACGACAGGCCATGCAGACCCGCATCGAACATCCGGCTGACCAGGCCACCGTCAGGGATAGGAACCTCGAGTTTTCGTAATCCATTAAGGCAGGTTCGGAACCCGTGAACCAACGTCCGGTAAAGCATTTTGTATTCTGAAATTTCGCGTTAAATCCGTGATGCGATCGCGGCGACACCAAGTCTTACCCGGTAAGATGTTTTCTGTCTTCTCACTGGCGAATAGCGCAACCGCGTATGGCCTGGACTTCTCTATGGCGATCATATCCGACCCGTTTGGCTCGCCGTTCTTCGTTTTTTCCGCCCGGGCGAGGATGTCCTGGTGAACGGTGAGCATGCTCTCGAGTTTTGTCGTCGAAATCTCGAGCATGGCAAGTAAAACTTTCGCAGCGGTGTGTTTCGATGATGTACTCTTGGTAACGATCACTTCGACGGAGTTGTAGGCCATCTTGGCGCTGAGGATATGGGTACTGATAGTGAGACAAGGGTTGTGCGTGAGGCCAAGGTAAAGGACTGCAAAGCGAGATAATTGGTCGGGTTCCAACTCTGTACGGAGGTAATGGATGAGGTCCACGACCGAAAAGTATCCTTGCGAGCTGTACAGGATAGAGTGAGCGGGTGGTGTGCGGTTTGTACAAGACGAACCGTAAGTATTCCTGGGATGCAATGCTAGTGCCCAAGAGGACACGTTCATCGAGGAGAGTATCCAGATGATTAATGAGTGCCTTTCGTTTTGAATTGACCGCGAAGATGTGTCGCATGACAATCATCAAATCCTATCACAGAAACCAGTTAGTTATGGGCGGAAATGAATGACTTTGGAACTCACCCTACGTGAAAGAATGGCATTCGGAGGACAATCTTGGCAGAGCCTTAGTGAGGTAAGCACGAGTGCTTCCCCGAAGGTTTCAAACTGTTCTCCCATGCCACGGAGAGTAAAGGTAAGGTAGGAAACCAACTATCGGATATATGAGAGCCTGCCTGTGACTTTGCTGGGATGACTCTACCTTGATCTGTGCATTGATGAAATCCGAGTAGGCTTGGTTGTTCTTGATCGTCGGTGCGACGCCGGCCCAAATATTACCCATGGCTTCGCAATCCTCCCTTGCCTTCTTCTGGGCAGGAGATTCCAAGGCGAGAACTTCAAGGGTTAACGGGATAGTTGGTTGCATCGCAGAGGTCACCATGGCACGGTGGGATTGCATGAAAGTCATAACTACCATGCCCATCTCCGCGAGGACCTTGAAACTTCGAACAGAAGGAAAGACCACGTTGGGGTCTAAGCGTGGAGAATCCTCAGAGAGCGTCTCCTGGACTAGCGATTTCATGTTGCGAAACATCTCGAGTAGGATGGAGAAGAATTCTGCAACAATTTCTTCAGAGAGGGCTTTGAAGGAGCGCACAATATCGATGATAGTTTTGCAGCATGTTACGCCGTTCTCCTCATTGTCGTGTCGGAGTAAGTAGAGCATCCCTTGGAACAGAGGAAGGGCCTGTGGCCGTATAGCGTCGCCAGATGGGATACGGTGAAGGATGTCCACAAGGACACGGCGGAATTCGTATTCTGTAGTTTCTCGTTGAAACGAAGCCTTTCCAGAACGCAAGACCTCGATGATTACTGGGATCATGTTGGGAATAACTCGCGGGGTCTCAGAGTCCCTGGCGGTATCAATCGTCTCTCGTAGTTCGCAAGCCAATGCATATTTTGTCTTTAGGTCTGGGATTAGAGAACGAGATGAATGAACACCAATGTGGCTGGACGGAGTGGTTGATGTACGCACCTATCCCGGGGTCCGCAATCCTCCCGACTTTGAGTTCCACCTCAGCGGCGGTGCTAACTGGCGCGGAGTCCATCGCGAGTAGATGTAGAACGCGTCAAGGCACGCGACAAATGATCTCAGGCTTTCGCCTGTATTTCGAGGTCTGGTAAGAGCCTCTTCGGCAAACCCCGATCGCACTTCCCGCTTCCCACACTCCCTGGCAAGTGGGGCCAGGAAAATCGCCCCGTCGGCGACATACCCACACGGAGCGCGCGTACTATTGTATTCGTACACCCATAGGTCGCCCATGGGCCATAGCAGACTAAACACGGTGATGAGCTTGATTTTGATGTTGTTCGGCGCCGGGAGTGTTTGATGCGGGTTGCAACACACAGCCTGCACGAGCTCCTCTCCTGAACATTGTAGGGCAGAGAGATGTATTACAACAATCACGACACTCGGAAACTTACTTTCAAGTTCTCTCATCGCCTCCTTCCCTTTTCAAAGAGCCGGTCTCAACGCTGGAGCTGGCATTTTCAGCGGTCTCACTCACGTTCCTTCATTCTTATAACTTTCTAATTTCTCGAGCAATCGTTGACGAAGGATTCTTTCATGGCGTGGAATATCAGTGACCTGGAAAACCCATCTTCAGATGAGTTCTTGAACAACCCTGACTTGTGAGCATCGATTGTCTTGTCTCTCCGTTCTCCTCTCTGATCATAGCCAATCCTAGTCGCCAGGTGGCTGCTTTCTTTCTTGGCTGGGTCTTCTTCTACAGCGTGCAAATAATCCTCTCCTACCTCATCTGGGAAAACCTCACGCGCGCATGTTCCTCCTTCCTGACGCTCATCACGAGGCCTATCAAGGGGCACCACGAACTTAACGATATTGAAGCACCTACCCCCACTGCGCCGGCGACCACACCCCGTTGCAAGGAGAATGCTCTAAAAGGCAACACCGAGCTTGACAACTCCAGCACCACCTCTCAGCTGAGGGCACGAGAAGGCAATGCCCTGCTGATCATCCTTGCACTCTGCTTCACATGCGCGAGCGCGGCTCACTTCGCTTCACTGCTCCGATACACTACCGCCGGCGGGACCGCATGTGGTGCGCAAACATCCCTTGACACAATTCGCCCCCGCTGATCATCTGTGAAGCGTTTTTAGTGGCCTGGGGTGGTACAGCGGCACAAGCTGGAAGGCTCGCGGGGCTTTCAACCCTCAGCCTTGAATTGAAGAAGTTGACGATCAGGAGTAGGGAAGTTTACGTCTTTTGGGTGTTGCTTTTCATCCCTTTGGGTAAGCTTGCCGAAGGCTCCCACCCCGCCTGAGCTGATCTTTCGTCAGGATTCGTCTTCGCCAACAACGCCATCGCCGCTGGTACTCTCCGGTGCGTAGTCCCAAAATCCTGCCCCTCGCCGATATCTGACACATCATGAAGCCCCGTACAACAATTGGGTATATCTTTGTGTTATCGCAAGCAGTGAGTGGCGACCGATTTTAGCGAGTGAGATGCATCCTCGAATCTGATCGGACCCCCCAAGTTTCACCCCGACCGGCCTCGCCTCCTCTCTTGCGCAGATCTCGGCAGAGTTATACCTGATCATCCGGTTTATTTTTTTCATCTCGCCGAAGGGTCTCGGCTGGTCCAGCAAGCTGGACTTGATTGGTGACTCCCGGGTGTATAGAGCCCTCAGCCTCCTATTGTTGGATGTGCTGACTATTACTTCCGCCGCCAAGCCGACCAACCTACTGGTAGATTTCGTCCCTTTCGTGGTCGGTGCTGTGGCCGTATTGTGTAAGTCCGCTCCCCCTCAGGCACTTACCTCGGCTAACCGCGCGATTTTCAGTCGCATTCGACTCGGCATCACCAAAAAAGGAGAAAGAGGCCGCTCCTTCGGTGTGGTCCTTCTGCAATGAAACTCGGAGGTTTGCGCTGCACCCAACCCCAGCCCATTCGATGGCGTCCACTTTGTCCATTAGGCGGATCTCTAACCACACTACACATACCATCTCACTGCCGAGCCCCATTTTCTCGGAAAATGAACCATGCCCGGCCCAAACGCGCTCCGTTTTGAGCTTGAGTGTGGCCCTGAGGAGTTTCACCGCTCAGGAACAACAAAACTCGCGGGCTGTACTCGATGGGCACACCAAAGCTAAGGTCGAATCTCCAACACTCCCAAGTCCGGAAACCGCGCAACCACCCGGATCTGTGCGTACCTCAGTTCGAAGGTTTTCCTCCACGCGCTGCGAGCACTCTGAAACTCAGAGCACCCGGCCATCTCTTCGGAAGGGCCACCGACCCCAGGTGGCACTTGTCATCAATCCCGATGAACAGGCTCCCGATGGCTCTCAGTTGTTGGAGAGTTCTTTCGCTCTCGACTCAGGTGTTTATGCCACTGATTTCCTTCGGACACCTCCCCCGAGGAAACACAGCAATCGGACCGAGAGGTCCACTGCGTCCAGCGGACTGACCTGCTTGAGTCCAATTTTGCAGAAGAACGCGCCTAGTCGGCGTCCCTCGTATCTCCTCTCGCCATCGAGATCGTACCGGCAATCGATGGCAACCACGCCGCACCCTTCGATCCCTACCTGGGAAGAGATGTATCGTCAACAGGGCCTGCAATTCGACTCAAGACTCGAGATCCCCCCTGTTCTAAACCGAAGTGATTCCCTCGAATGCCAGCCCGCCTTGTCACGCACACCCACGGTGCCTCCCGTCCCACTCGCTACGAGTCCGCCTGTTTCACCACCTGGGTTGGCCAAGTTTCAACCAATAACTCGGGCTGCTTTATTGGCAAACACTCCACCCGTGGAGCGGATGAGCGGCGTTAAGGGACCACGACCTTTGGTCAGGACGTCGAGGCCTCGAAGGTGAACGTTTGAATATTGAGAGATGGTGTATAGATCCTAGTTTGGTTTGGGGTTAAGTATTTAAGTAATTGCCAATTCTGCTTACTGTTTTGTGCGATGATATTGTATGTCCTGTTGGTTCGCGCCACGTAATCCTCCTTGATTCATGTTACTTACCTTGCGTAATACATTCGAACGCCGAGCACACTGACGGCCCTCTTCCGAACCTTGACCATAGCACCCAACAAACCGTGGTGTAAAGTCCAGGGATTCACCCGTGGCGACCATCGATGCGCATCATGATCATCATCCCACCGGCGCCACTTCCCGCAGAACCGTGCCTTAGGAAAGGGCTGCGGGAGTGATCGCGGCAATCTCTTCCTTGTCCACAATCCTCTATAAGGGCGAGAGACCACTTTTCACAACTCACCCCCACCCGTTCCCAGAAAATCTATGGCTTCTGCAGAACTACTCAAACAGATCCAGTCCGGCAAGGGCCTCAAGAAAGTACAGACTAGCGATCGCAGCGCTCCACTGGTCGAGGTCAAAAAAGGTGCAGGCGGAGGGCCTACTGTAGGTGGGGGCGGAGGTGGTGGTGGTCCTCCGGTTGGCATCGGAGGCGGCGCCCCTCAGTTAGGTGGCCTCTTCGCTGGTGGCATGCCAAAGCTGAAACCTGCTGGATCTGGTCCTTGTAAGTCGAATCTTTCTTCGTAGACCCGATCGAGATCATTAACCCGTAAATCCCTGCGCAGCGAAGCCACCTCCGCAGCTGGGTAAACCACCCACTATACCGGGCCGTAACGTCCCCACCCCGACACCACATGCACCGACACCCCCGACACGGCAACCTCCAGCGCCCGCCCCTCCAAAGCAGACCCTGCGGCCTCCCGCTCGTCCTCCGGTCCAACCGCCGAATCGACCAGCGGTACAACCACCTCCCCGTCCTCCTGTTCAGCCACCGAGTCGGCCACCACCACCGCCATCCCAACCACCTCCTCCCCCGACACTACCCACGCGGACACCACCTCAGCTGCCTAACAGGAATGTTCCCGCACCTCCGCAGCGTTCCACTCCGCAGTCTCCTTCTAGACCCGTAGCGAGCCCACTCAAGCCGGGTCCTCCAAGCCGTGTGATTCCACCTCCTAGACCTAACACGAATCCTCCTCTTCCGCCAGGTAGACCACCTCCCCCTCGTAGGACTGCAACGCCTCCTTCGCGGACGTCGACACCACAATCTGAGGGGGAATCACCAGCACTTTCACCGTCTATCCCTTCAAGACCTGTCCCACCCATCCAACCTAGAAATGCAGGTACGCCCGCTCGGTCAGTCCCACCACCTCCAACCGCCCCAGGGCGGCCCCCACCACCCCCACCACCGCGGCCCCTCTCAGTTGCGGCAACACATCCTGGGTCCCCTCCCTCTCGAACTGTGCCACAACTTCCCATGAGGAAGCCCCCGCCGATTAACGATCAAGTAACAAGGTTACGAACAGGGTCTGAGGCCGGGCCACCTCAGAGAAACTCTACAATGGGTATTCCACCACCCCGGCCCAGAACCGTTTCTGCCGCGGAACCCCGACCGCATTCCGGTCCCCCGAGCAGGATCGTATCAATGCCGGTGAATGGTGTGACAGCTAACAATGTCCCAGCGAACAGAAAGAAGAGTATGTTCACATCTTATTTTTTGGTGATTCACGGTTGACCGATTTCGATCCCGCTCCGGCATTCAGTTCCTGACCCGCCTCCTCGGGTTGGTGATCACACGTTCCCTACCGAATTCCCACCTCCGCGACCGTTCAACTCTGGTGTGAGGAAGTATACTGGAGGGAAACAGAAAGGCTGTACGTTCGATTTGGGACAGCTTTGATTTGTAAGACGTAGAGTATGAGAAAGCCTATGTTTGAGATGGTTTCTAAGCACTATCCACCGCCGAGAAAGCGCCGACTAATTGACCCGCGAGTGATCGTCTTGTGTGGGCGGGACGCGACCACGTATGAGATGCCACGTCTGGGTCGGTTACAGGTGATCTATTCCATATAAGTAAGTCGCGAACAAACATTGTTGGGTTTCATCCTATTCTCTCTCCCTCCACTCGTCATGAAGCTTCCCTCTCTCCTTCGTTCCCTGACTGCCCTCGCTCTCGTCACCGTCGCCATCGCCGACGACGCCTCCGACGTCATTGACGTCAACCCCAGCAATTTCGACACCATTACCAAGGAACCTCTCGTCCTCCTCGAGTTCTTTGCTCCATGGTAATCACCTTTCACCTCCCTGAAGTGAAGAGAGATGACTAATGTCTTTGCTTGGCCTGTAGGTGCGGTCATTGCAAGGCCCTCGCTCCCCATTACGAGGAGGCTGCTACCAAGCTGAAAGAAAAAGGCATCACACTCGCCAAGGTTGACTGTGTGGACCAGGCGGACCTCTGTCAGGAAAACGGCATTCAAGGCTACCCGTAAGTTTCATTGCAGCCAGCTGTGACCATTCAGTTTTGATTACAACCAACACCTTTTTCCCCCCCATTTTCTACAGTACACTTCGTCTGTTCCGCAACGGCGTGCATACCGATTACAACGGTCCCCGTCAGACTGAGGGCATCGTCTCTTACATGATCAAGCAGTCGCTCCCCGCTGTGACTGAAGTTACCGGTGACAACCATAACGAATTCACCCACGCTGACAAGATTGTTGCTGTCCTCTACACTGGCAGCAAAACTGAGGTCCCTGCCCCAGAGTTCAGTGCTACTGCTGATAAGCACCGCGACGACTGGCTCTTCGGACATGCCGCTGACGAAAATGCTGCCAACACTGCTGGCGTTACACCTCCCTCCCTGGTCCTCTACCGTAGTTTCGACGAACCACGACTTGTCTACCCTTACCCCATCGCTTCTGCCAATGTTGCGGACATCGAACAATGGATCTCCGACTTGTCCGTTCCATACCTTAACCAAGTTGGTCCAAACAACTATGCCACCTACGCTGAAAGCGGAAAACCTTTGGCTTACCTCTTCCTCGACCCCAGCGAAGAGAATCAGGAACACCTCGACCTCCTCAAACCTATCGCCAAGAAGTTCCACAACAAGGTCAACTTTGTCTGGATCGACGCCATCCAGTTTGGTGACCACGCCAAGGCTCTCAACCTCCAGGAACCCAAGTGGCCCGCCTTCGTCATTCAGGAACTTGCGACCCAGCTCAAATACCCATACTCCCAGAAACAGAGTTTGGATGCCGATAAGATCGAGGAGATGATTGAGTCCTACGTCGCCGGCACCCTCACGCCTGAGTTGAAGAGCAAGCCCATCCCCGAGACCCAGGATGGCCCCGTCTTCGAGTTGGTCGGCAAGCAGTTTGACGAAATCGTGTTTGATGATTCACGTGATGTCTTCATCGAGTTCTACGCATCATGGTGCGATTTCCCCACCCTTCGTTGATTCATTTCCCGGCACAACTAACCCCGTGGCTCCCTCACCCCAGGTGCGGTCACTGCAAGCGCCTCAAGCCCACATGGGACTCTCTGGGGGAGCATTTCGCCGGCTTCAAGGATAGGGTCACAATGTACGTTATTGGGACGATTGATCCCCTGTGAACACCTGCTTACTCTGTATCCAAACTTGTTCAGTGCCAAGATGGAGGCTGCCGACAACGATATTCCCCCATCTGTTCCTTTCCGTGTCACCGGGTTCCCGACTATCAAGTTCAAGAAGGCTGGCACCCGTGACTTCATCGACTATGACGGTGATCGCTCGCTCGAGAACTTCATTACCTTCGTTCACGATAACGCCAAAAACTCCTTCGACACCCCTACCGAAGACGCCAACGACTCCAATACCGCCCAAGAGCCTTTGGTTGAGGTTGAGAAACCCCACGATGAGCTCTAGGAGATTGGTTCAGGTGTAAGAACTTGTAGTGATTAAAAATAGCACGTTATGTATTGCTTTGCTCTTTGAGATGATTTCGATCGTACGGTGTTATGAGACTACATGGCTTTCCTGACGGGTCATGTGTGGATCAACTGCGAGACTCTCAAAAGGGCGGAAGGGTATGCGTGTCGTAGCCTTACGGGCAGCAGGGGATTATCATTTTGTACATAAGTGCCCCACGTCTTTCCCAGTGCGATTCCTCCACTTATAATTATCGCTCCCGGGACCACTCGCCCACCCGCTTTCGTTGACATCCCAGAGGTGGCTTTTCGGTCGTTTCACTTTAGTCACCTGGCCCTGTCCTTGTTCGAGTTGGTGGAGTTGTCCCAGGCTTGAGAGGGCCCTGCTGTCGGCCGCGGGTGGCGGTCGCCAGAGCCAAGGGGGGTTCAGGAGATGGACTTGGTCGCGGATGACCGAGATCGGTGGTCTCAGAGGGAAAATCCCGAGCTAACCCCCGAAGCATTTGGATAACGCGTGTGCTCATCGAAGAGCTTGGAAGCGCTCCAAAGCTGGTGAAACCACAATCCATGCCGTTCTGAACGGCAACGCAGAGGTCAGAGCCGGCTGGTCCACCAGTGGACTATGCTCCCCGCTGGCGAACCCCGGCACGAGGTTACCACCTGTTGGTAAAATCGCTGGTTGCCACAACAGCTGTCGTTCCCTTAGCGTTCACTTCCACCTTCACACACTGGGCTCGCTGCGCTCGCTATTCAGTTCGCAATCACTCGCCTTACTATCCCGCGTTATTCCGGCTCATAATAGACATCCTACTGATCACTGACCGTAACCATTGGGGTACTATAGCTCAGTATCTAGACCTATCTTCACAGGAGGACTCGCTATTGTCTCTGAGCGCATGGTCCTGGCTGCGCCGGTCTCGCCTCGCCTGGCTCTGCACAGCTTCGGCTTGTTGTGGAGAAAACTTCCTGGTATGATGTTCTGGCAAGCCGTTCCGCCAATTTCGAACCATGCCCGCAGTCAGTCTATAAGAACTGCACCACCGCCGTTGGGTACCCCACCCTTGCGTCCCTGTCCCGAGCTATGGCTGGTACGGAGGAGCTCCCAGCATTTATCACGATGGACCGTGGTCCGAGCCCCGGGTAGGGAGAGAGTGTGTAAGGGGACGAGTACCAGCTTCAACCTCCTCGCGTTGGGTTCATTTCTTAGGTGATGCTTGAAGTGAGGCCATCCATATACTCATAGACGAGTCCGAAAGGGTGTGCATCGGCCGAGTACACTCCCGCGAGCGGTATCGCGTCCACATCTCCGTGGTGAAGGAGGTTCCATGCATGAACCTCACTGAGAAACCTCTGCGAGATGTCAGCAATGTAACACTCGGGGTAGACCGCGGTCGCAATGTACCGCGACGATTCGAGCAATATCAGAGGTCGTGGAGTAACGATAGGACTTCAACACCCTGCGGCCGTGGTATATCGCCTCCCAGATGTTGAGAACCCCCTGCGGCTATTTGGTGATCGCCCACAAGCTTGAGTTCCTCGGGCCCAGGCCAACGATAGGTAATGGCATGTATGTTTGGAGGTCCCGAGTTGGGATGGCATCGGCGGATGGTGAAGTAGCTGTAGTGAGGGGTTTCTTTCGATGACTGAGGGCCCTTGTTGAAGCAGGGAGAGGCATGAGAGTGTGGGAGGAAGGAGGTGGACAAGGGGTGTTTTGCAGTGTTGGACCGCCACTGGCCGTAACCCAACGCCAGAAGCTAAAGCTAGGCGAAGCCACCGGTTATAGCCGTAAATTGATGTGTCCACTGGCCGGTCTCGCCCGACGGCACAACTTTTGCATCATCGCATCAACACCAATTGAGGTCAGAACCCAACGATTTTCGGAGAAAACTCGACGTTATTCGAAAGTAGACGTCTCCACCATCGCGACGGTGTAGTTCCCGATATATCCGTTGCGTACCCGAGGC
>Ga0307515_10004149_pt1 | contig 30164 bp, 25 predicted proteins | sample 17_EM_MG_FD_194513 | JGI IMG/M metagenome (GOLD analysis project Ga0307515, IMG submission 194513) | Populus trichocarpa ectomycorrhiza microbial communities from riparian zone in the Pacific Northwest, United States - 17_EM | ecosystem: Host-associated > Plants > Roots > Unclassified | place... | reverse complement strand
GACTTTCTGCAATTGAACGAGCGCGGCCGTCGGTGGTCCGCGACGGTTTGGGGAACGCCGCTTGCGCTACTAAGCTTGCGCCCGCCTAAAGGAGAAGCGCGTCATGAATAGATCTCTTGTTGCGGGTGTCGTGATCGGCGTGGTGTTGGCCACCGCCGGCGGCGCGGTCGCCGGTTTCAAGCTGTTTGAACACAAACCGACGCATGCGGATGTGCTTCGGGTAACACCGGTGATGAAGACCTCGCGCACGCCGCGGCAGGTTTGCCACGACGAAACGGTGACCCACACGAAACCGTCCCGCGATCCACACAACATCACGGGCACCGTGGTGGGCGCTGTGATTGGCGGCGTGCTCGGCAATCAAGTCGGCAGCGGTACCGGCCGTCAAATCGCCAAAGTCGGAGGCGCCGCGGCGGGCGGCTACACCGGCAACCGGGTGCAAAATCGAATGAAGCAGAACAACACTTACACGACAACCGAGCAGCGCTGCTCGACGGTTATCGATAAGAAAGAAGAGCGAATCGGATACGACGTGCGTTACCGCCTCGGCGAGGAGGAAGGACAAGTGCGCATGGACCGAGATCCAGGCGATCGCATTCCGGTGCGCGACGGGCAACTCGTCTTGGATCAAAGCAGCGGCACGGCCGGATCGACGCAATAGCCTTGTTTTCGCTGCGACACGGCGCGGCAGGGTATGGCCCCGTACCCGGGGCGCTCACCTCGTCAATCTTGATAGACCAAAGTTAGTGTGTGAGACGCGGCGCGCAGTAGAATGCGTCGCCGCGGCTTGCGGCGTGCTCGAGGTCGGCGGGTCGATATGAAAACCAACTACGACTGCGCCAAGTGTCCAGGCTACTGCTGCTCGTATGGCCGCATCGTTGTCACGGAACGCGATCTGGCGCGCCTAGCGCGTCATTTTGGAATCGATCTCGAGCGCGCGCGCGAGCGCTTCAGCTATCACTATCGAACCAAAGACGTCGACGAATGGATTCTCCGGCATCGTAAGGACACCATCTTCGAATCGGTATGCCGGTTTCTCGATCCGGAAAAGCGCCGTTGCACCGTGTACGAAGCCCGTCCCGCCGTCTGCCGCTCGTATCCGGATGCCCCGCGCTGCGGCTATTACGAGTTTCTGAAGTTCGAGCGCGAGCAGCAGGACGATCCCGACTTGGTCGTTTCCGCCCGCTAGGCCCATTTGTATATACAGCGACACACGCGCGTTGCATTGATTATTGAAACATCCAACCTCTGAGATTGAACTTAAAGCGATACAAGCGCTTTCTCAGTTGCTGTAGGCGTAAACGTGCGGCACGATGCCCACGGGATTCACGTGCGCTCGCGCATGGAGAGAAGCTGAGTGCCGCGTCGTTCACGACTGCACGTACCGGGAGGGGTCTACTACATCATTCTGCGTAGCAACCCCGGCCGACACATTTTTTCCCAGGCGAGCGACTACGGAGACTTCGAAAGATTTCTCACCAGTGCGCTTGCCCGCTGCCGTGCGTATGTGCACGCGTTCGCTTGGCAAATCGACGCCATTCATCTCATCGTACAGATCACGGACGTGTCGGTAGGCCGGTTCGTACAGAGACTTACAAGTCAATACGCACGTCAGATCCACAAGCAGCGCGGCGGGTCCGGGCATCTCTTTCAACAGCGTTATCACGCTGTCCTGATCGACCCTGATGCCTATCTCCTGCGATTGATTCGCCACCTGCATTTGATGCCGGCGGACGGGGACGGAGCTCAGGGCATCGAATCAAATCGTTTGAATAGTCACAGCGCCTACCTGGGGATTACCCGGGTGCCCTGGCTGACGCGCCGCCTCGCGTTTCGCATGCTGGTGCGCCAGGGCAAGCGGCCGGATAAAGCCTACGGCGACTACATGCGCAAGCCGATCGATCCGCGCGACTCCATCCGTTTCGAGCGCGGCTCACGGCGCGACCCGCGTGTGCTGGGCGAAGCAGGGTTCCTTGCAAGTCTCCCAACGCGACCTTGTCCACCGGAGAATCGAGCGTCGTTAGATCAAGTCATCGACGCCATCTCGCAGAAAATGGGCTTGGAGCGGGAAGCGGTGATGTCCAAGTCACGCCAACGCCATTTGGCGCTTGCGCGAGCTTTGGTTACTTGGCATGCCGTCGAGCATGGCATCGCGACGCTGGCCGAAGTCGCCCGCAAGCTGCATCGCGATCCGTCTACGCTGTTCGTAGCAGTCGAGCGTTATCGAGTGCTTCGGCCGGAGCTGTTCGACAAAGTCGCCTTGAGTGCGACTCAGGCCGCCATGCAAGCGGCCAACAGCACGACAACCGCCCGCTAATTTCCTGGAAAGCGGCCTGCGACTGTGCTTCGTCGGTCGAAAGGCGCGACTTTCACGCGTTCGGCTCGCTGGGCAAAGGGCGTGACTTTTGCCCGCTAGTCTTCTGCTGAAAGCAGCCTGCGCCTGTGCTTTGTCTGCCGAAAGCCGCCTGCGGCGCTTTCGACCCACGCGCGAAAGGCGCGACTTTGCCCGCTAGACTCTGTCTCAACGCGAGCTATTTGATTGCGGCCGATGGCTTCGACAGCGCGCGCGTACGGGCTGCCGGTGTCACAGTGGAAACATACGGTGAGTCTCGATCGAAGAATCGCCATGGACGCTTTGCCCAGTCGCCGGCGTAGTCCACGCCTATGCGCGCGCTCTCCATGATGCGGACTTTGGAGCGACCGGGCGGACGCTCGATCCATAACGTTGTGCCGAGCAGGTCTTCCGTATTCAACGAACGATCGATATTCATCGCGCGGCAGAGCAGGCCAGGACCCCAGGTGCTGTTGTCGATGTTCATCACCGGTTCCAAGGCGCGGAGCAGAACTGCGTGCGGTGTGCCCGTTGCCCCCGTGACAATGTTCAGGCAGTTCCAAAATCCGTAGATGAAATAGACATACGCGTGTCCGGGCGGCCCGAACATGACTTCGGTGCGAGCGGTGCGCCGTCCACGCGCGGAATGCGCCGCCAAGTCGTGCGGGCCCTGATAGGCCTCCACTTCCACGATCCGCCCCTCGCGCTTCACTCCGCCGTCCAGGCGCACAAGATGCAGGCCCAGCAGGGAGCGGGCAACGTCGAGCGTGTCGCGCTTATAGAAGGAGCGCGGCAGTTTTCGGGACACATCGGTCATGCAGGGCCATATTCGCCGCCCAAAGCCTGACTTGTTACATTGGAAAAAAGTCGCCCACGGCGCTTTTTTCGGAACATCAGCTTCGTTTCCGGCCGCAAAAGGCGTGACTTTTACGGCCTGCGCGCCACTTTCGCAAGTGTGAGCAGGTCCTAATCGAATCGACATGCGCAAACCGACAGTTGCGGGCTTCGCCGCCCGCCATCGTCTGCTTCGTGTGATCCGCCCAGGGATGCTGTTAGGCCGGCATCGCTGTTAGGTGTTAGCTTTTGGCGGAGCGCGAGCGCCGCGGAGGGTCCGCTTCCTTCTGCAGATCCGCTATACAGAGGTTTGCCATCGTCAACAGCGCTTTTTCGAGCGCTGAGATTTGCGAACGCTCCAGGCGGCTCGTCAAAGAGCGATGGAAAGCCGCGCGCCGTGGCTTGATCTTGCGATAAAGGGCTTGGCCGGACTTTGTGCTCGTCAATAGCGGGCCGCGGCGGTCCTCCGGGTTTTCGTGCCGTTTGACGTAGCCGCGCTTCACGAGAGACGCGGTGGCGCGGCTCACTTCGGCACGATCGACCCAGGCTTTTTCGGCCAGGTCGCGTACGGATGAGGTCTCCGTGGTGGCAAGTTGGGCCAGGACGCGCCACTCGGCAACGCTGAGATTGAACTCGTCAGCGAGCATGCGTGTGGTCTTGCGATCCAACAGTTTTGCCACCAGGGAGATTTTATAAGGCAGGTGATCTGCTCCGCCAAGTGTCCATGAGGGCGAGTGTTCACTGAGCGAAGAGTCGTCGCGTGTTTTCATTGGGTGTCTTGCGCATTCCTTGACTCGTGCGTGCTTAATAGATCATTAATGACCAAACAGCAAACGGTCTTTGGTCGTGCAAGCACCGATGCACACTGGTGTGCACCAATATGGAGGTTTGAATGACGAGTTATGTATTCGACCCAAGGCCGCCCGTCGCAGTTGCCATCGAAGGATCTAACGAGCGTTTTCCTGTGCATCGCATCTATTGCGTCGGAAGAAACTATGCGGAACACGCACGAGAAATGGGCAGCGATCCCCATCGTGAGACGCCTGTGTTCTTTATGAAGCCGGCGGACGCCATCGTGGAGAGCGGCGCGCCGGTGCCGTATCCGCCGCGAACGAGTAACTTTCATCATGAGATCGAGCTGGTCGTGGCTTTGAACGGCGGGGGCAGGAATATTCCCGTCGATCGGGCACTAAATTATGTATTCGGCTATGCGGTCGGAAACGACTTCACGCGCCGCGATCTACAGCAGGCTTCACGCGCCGCAGGGCTGCCTTGGGATACAGGCAAAGCCTTCGATCGATCGGCCGGCATTGGTGCTATTAGGCCCGTATCCGCGGGCCATGTGACCGCCGGTCGCATTTGGCTGTCGGTGAACGGGCGACCACGTCAAGAAGCCGATGTCTCAGAATTGATTTGGAGCGTGCCGGAAGTGATCGCTGAACTGTCCACGCTGTTCGAGCTGGTCGCGGGAGACTTGATTTACACCGGCACGCCGGCCGGCGTCGGCGCGTTACGGAAGGGCGACCGCGTCGAAGGCGGCATTGACGGTATTGGCCTTATCACGAACCTCATTGAGTAGACCAACGGGTCCGACCTTCCGTAAATGGAATAGGTGTAGATGGATAAAGGCCGCGTGCGTGCCATCGTCGCGCGCGACCCTTAGCTTCCGTCGACTCTTAGGCCGACCGGCTATTGTTTCGATGTTCCCCCAGCGTCGGCCACTCGAATGGCGCTGTTCACGCTCTTCACGCCCGGTGTTTGCTTCGCTATGGACTCGGCACGCTCGGCTTCCTGAGCGTCGTGCGCGGTGCCGCTCAACGTGACTTTACCTTTGTAAACGTCAACGTTGAACTGAGTGCCTTGGACGGCTTCGTCATCTAGCAATGCGGACTTGACGCGCGCCGTCAGGGCGGCGTCGTCGGCATAATCCGAGGCTGCTTCGTCGCCTCGGATCACATTACATCCCGAAGCCAGCACCGCGGCGGCGGCGATCGCGACGAGTTTCAGAGCTGTACGCATAGAACGAACCCTCTTAGCGGTCGAAATTGCGGAACGGTCCCTTGCAGCGGACAGAAGAGGCCGCAGGGCGTGGTTTTTAGCAAGGCTTGTGCCCACTTCCTGTGGTATTTTTATGGCATGAAAAAGTCGATGTTCCTTTTACTTCTCAGCGGGTTGGCTGCGGCAGCCGCCAACGCCACCGTGTACGAGCTGAACCCTGGAACACCCGAGGTTTTCGGGCAAGACGAGTATGTCGAAGCGCAGTACGAAGATACGCTGGTCGATATCGCTCGCCGTTATAGCCTCGGCTATGAAGAGATTACTCGAGTGAACCCCGGTATCGATCCGTGGTTGCCGGGTAAGGGCACCAAGGTGCTCATTCCGGGCCGGCGAATTCTCCCACCGGGAGCGCGCGAGGGCATTCTGGTCAATCTGCCCGAGCACCGACTGTACTACTTCCCCAAACCTAAGAAGGGCGAGAAGCCCGTCGTCATCACATATCCCGTGAGCATCGGCAAGATGGATTGGCAAACGCCTATCGGTCTTACAAAGGTCATCAGTAAACAGAAGAACCCCGCTTGGCATCCGCCGGAAGCGGTGCGCAAGGAACACGCAGAGCGTGGAGATCCTTTGCCGACCGTCGTGAAGGCCGGGCCGGACAATCCGCTGGGACTGTTCGCGATGCGGCTCGACATCACGCCCGGCGCGTATCTTATCCATGGAACGAACAACCCGCTTGCAGTCGGCATGGCCGTCACGCACGGTTGTATCCGAATGTATCCGGAAGACATTGAAGCTTTGTTTCCCAAAGTGCCGGTCGGAACCAAAGTTTGGCTGCTGAACGAGCCGGTCAAAGTCGCCTTCGTCGGCGGTGAGCTGCTGCTCGAAGCCCATCCGCCGGTCGACTCTGAAGGCCAAGCCTATGAGCCGAATTTGCCCGTGTTCTCATCGCTGTTAGATAAGGTGCTCGGCCCAACCACCGCAGCCGTGCATTGGGACTATGCGTTGGAGCAGTTGCAAGCGGCGCGAGGAATGCCTGTAACCGTGGGCATCGAGGCCATTACGGATCCGATGCGATCCGATCCCAGGCAGCAAGGCGGCGTGGTGCCCTACGAGCCGATGTCGCCTGCAGTGGAAACTCCGCAAGTCGACACAGGCGACAGCCCAGTCGGTTCTGTGCAGTAGTTAGGAAAAGGTCGTGCTAGGGAAAACCCTAGCGGGCAAACGTCGCGCCTTTTGCCCGCGAGCTGAAAGCGCCGCAGGCGACTTTCTGCGGAGGACTAGTCGAGAACACTCAACGCAGCTCGTGCTAGCACCTGTTCTTCATCCACCGGAATAACGTGCACTGAGATTTTGCTCTGAGGCGAACTGATATTTGCCTCGGTTGCCGTCGCACGTTCATTGCTCGCGGCATCGACCTCGATACCCGCCCAAGCAAAGCCGTCGACTATGGCTCGCCGGATCTGCGGGATGTGCTCGCCGACGCCACCGCCGAAAAGAATGGCGTCGCAACCGCCGAGCACCGCGAGGTATGCACCGATGTACTTACGCGCCCGGTAACAATAGAGCTCGAGCGCGAAGCGCGCGTCCACCGAAGAATCGGCGATGAGGTCGTTAACGTCTTTGCTTGTTCCGGAAATGCCGAGCAGGCCGGACTCGTGATTGAGACTTGCCACGATATCGTCCGCGGTGCATTCGAGTTTGCGTGCGAGGTAGGCGACGACGGCAGGATCGATATCCCCGCTACGCGTGCTCATCACCAAACCTTCGAGCGGTGAAAAACCCATAGACGTATCGAGTGGCCGGCCGCCCAAGATCGCCGCCACGGAGCAGCCTCCGCCGAGCTGGAAAGAAATCACCCGCCCGTGGGTTGTGCTGCCGGGCCTAAGATCGCTCCAGCGGCGCCACATCGCCTCGTGCGCGAGACCATGGAATCCGTAGCGACGCACGCCTTGGGTAATGCCGAGCGACGCGGGCAGGGCGTATTCCTTCGCGACCCGCGGGAGTTCTGCGAAGAAAGCGGTGTCGAACGCCGCGACTTGCGTAACCGCACTTCCGAAGACGTTATTCGCCGCTTGAATCCACTTGAGCGCGACGGGATTGTGCAGCGGGGCTAAAGCGCTGAGCGATTCGATGGCTGCGGTTACGGCAGCGTCGATTTTGACCGGCCTTGAAAACTCTGAGCCTCCGTGCACTACGCGATGCGCAACAGCGCTGATGCCTTCGAGCTCGTGCTTGCTGATGAAATTTTCCAAAACCGCAACCGGATCGAGATCTGTGCCGGATTGCTTTTCTCTGGCTATTTCGTGCAGCCCCGAGCCTTCGGCCGAAGCTTCGAAAGCGCTCAGTTTGACCGACGTGCTGCCGCTGTTGATGGTGACCATGATCATGGGAAGCGCACCCTCATCCAATCATCGTCGTGCCATGAAGTGCTGCCATACTGTGGCGCTGGAACGAAACGTGCTCGAAAGATTTGATCGCTGACTTCCCCGCGAAAGGATTGCCCATGTTCGCTCGATTGCAACCCGCTACTGAATCTTCCGCGGCATCCGCCGAAGAGCTTCAGCGTCTCAATGCCTATTGGCGAGCGGCCAATTACGTATCCGCAGGACAGATCTATCTGCTTGCGAATCCTTTGCTTCGCGAGCCCTTGCAGCTCAAGCACATCAAGCCTCGACTGTTGGGTCACTGGGGCACGACGCCCGGTTTGAATTTCATATACGCGCATCTGAATCGAGTGATCAAAGCTCGCGATCTGAACATGATCTTTATTGCGGGTCCCGGTCACGGCGGTCCCGCGGCGGTGGCGAACACTTGGCTCGAGGGCAGCTATTCGGAGCTCAATCCAAGTGTGCCGCAAACGACGGAAGGATTGACGAAGCTCTTCAAGCAATTCTCGTTCCCCGGGGGCATTCCGAGTCATTGCGCGCCGGAAGTACCGGGCTCGATTCACGAAGGCGGCGAGCTGGGATATTCCCTCGCGCATGCATATGGCGCGGCGCTCGACAATCCCGAGCTCATCGTCGCCTGTGTCGTGGGCGATGGCGAAGCGGAAACCGGCGCATTGGCCGCTTCCTGGCATTCGAACAAGTTTCTCAATCCCGCAAGCGACGGCGCGGTCCTGCCCATCTTGCATCTGAACGGTTACAAGATCGCGAATCCCAGCGTGCTGGCGCGCATTCCGAAGCGCGAGCTCGAAGAGCTCATGAGCGGCTATGGCTATAAGCCGTTCTTCGTCGAAGGCGACGACCCGATGCCGATGCACGAGCGCATGGCCGCAACGCTCGATGCCATGTTGGATGAGATCGCTTCGATACAGCGGGCGGCTCGCGGCGGCAAGGTTTCGAGGCCGCGATGGCCAATGCTCGTGTTGCGCACACCGAAAGGCTGGACGGGTCCGAAGAGTGTCGATGGCAAAAAGGTGGAAGGGCATTGGCGCGCCCATCAGGTGCCGCTCGCGGAGCTCGCCACGAAGCCTGAGCATCTGACGATGTTGGAGCAATGGTTGCAGAGCTACGGGCCCGAGAAACTGTTTACGCAGGAAGGCGCGCTCATTCCGGAATTGCGTGCGCTGGCGCCGAGCGGCGCACGCCGCATGGGGATGAACCCGCACGCCAACGGTGGCTTGCTCGCGCGCGATCTGCGGCTGCCCGACTTTCATTCGTTTGCCGCGAAAGTTAAGCAGCCTGGGGCGCAGATGGCCGAGGCGACGCGCCTCATGGGCAGCTATCTGCGCGATGTTTTCAAATTGAATGCGGACTCTCGCAATTTTCGCCTGGTGGGTCCGGATGAGACGGCTTCCAACCGCCTGAGCGATGTCTTCGATGTCACGGATCGCGTTTGGCTTGCGGAGTGCGACGCGGACGATGTGCATCTGTCGCTCGATGGCCGAGTGATGGAAGTGCTATCGGAGCATCTTTGCCAGGGCTGGCTCGAGGGCTACCTGCTGACGGGCCGGCATGGATTGTTCTCCTGCTACGAAGCCTTTATCCACATTGTCGACTCCATGTTCAATCAGCATGCGAAGTGGCTGAAGTCCTGTCGCGACTTGCCGTGGCGCGCGCCCATTCCGTCTCTCAATATTCTTCTCACCTCGCACGTCTGGCGGCAAGATCACAACGGTTTCTCGCATCAAGACCCCGGTTTTGTGGATCTAGTCGCAAACAAAGGAGATCTGGTGCGCGTGTACCTCACACCGGATGCGAACACTTTGCTGTGCGTCACCGATAAATGCCTGCGCACTCGAAACCTCGTCAATGTGATTATCGCCGGCAAGCAGCCTCAACCGCAGTGGCTTGACATTGATGCCGCCTATAAACACGTTGAAGCCGGCATCGGCATTTGGAGCTGGGCGAGTAACGACCGAGACGGTGAGCCGGATGTCGTGATGGCCTGCGCCGGGGATGTGCCGACGCTCGAAACGCTCGCCGCGGTTGACTTGCTGCGCAAATATTTGCCGGCCTTGAAAATCCGAGTGATCAACGTCGTGGATCTCATGACGTTGCAGCCGGCGGAAGAGCATCCGAGCGGTTTGACGAATCGCCGCTTCGATGCGGTGTTCACGCCGGACAAGCCCATCATCTTTGCGTTCCACGGCTATCCGTGGCTTATTCACCGGCTCACCTACCGCCGCACGAATCACGCGAACCTGCACGTTCGCGGGTTCAAGGAAAACGGCACGACGACCACGCCATTCGACATGGTGGTGCTGAACGATCTCGATCGCTTCCATCTCGTCATGGATGTCATCGATCGCGTGCCGTCCTTGGGATATCGAGCGGCCGCCGTTCGTCAATTGATGAGTGAGAAGCTCACCGAGCACCACGCCTATGTGCGGGAGCACGGCGAAGACATGCCGGAAGTGCGCGATTGGATCTGGCAGCACCAAGCCGATGAGAATGCAGACGCCTGACCGCTAGGCTTGGCGACGCTCCATCACCATGCGCACGAGCTGGGCGAGGGAGCCGGCGCACATCTTTTCCATGACTCTCGCGCGATGAATTTCCACCGTGCGCTGGCTGACGCCGAGCTGCGCAGCCATGACTTTATTCGGCTTGCCACTGGTCACGAGGTCGAGAATTTCCCGCTCGCGCGGAGTCAGGGAAACCAAGCGCTCTTTTATTGCGTCGTGCTCCTGCAGGCGCACGCGATTTCCACGGTCTTGATTGACTGCGCGGCGCACTGTGTCGAGCAGATCTTGATCGACGAATGGCTTCTGCAGGAAATCGAAAGCGCCATGGCGCATGGCTTCGACCGCCATCGGCACATCGCCGTGCCCGGTGATGAAGATAACCGGCAGGATTGCACCGTGAACGTTGAGATATTCCTGCAGCTCAAGACCCGTCATCTCCGGCATACGCACATCGAGCACCACGCAGCCGGGACAATAGGGGTCGTAGCGATCGAGGAATTCTCGAGCGGATGCGAAATGCTCCACCGAAAGTCCTGCGGATTGCAGCAATAGGCTCAGCGAACGACGAACCGCGTCGTCATCGTCCACAACAAAAACAGTGGACGTAGTGTTCGTCATACTTCAACGCCCCCTCGCAGCCGGAAGATGAAACGAGAAACAAGCGCCGCGCGGTTCATTGGGTCGATAGACTAGCGCGCCGTTATGTGCTTCGACAATCGTCTTGCTCATCGGCAATCCAAGTCCTGCTCCACTTTGTTTCTCGGTGCTGAACGGAAGGAACATCCGATCCTCGATGGCGACGGTGACTCCGGGCCCTGTATCTGCGACCGCGACCTCGATACTTCCATCTCTTCGCAGCGCCGTGCGCACTTTCACTTCACGGTGCTCGCGTGCCGTGTTTTCCAGGGCTTCGACTGCATTGCGGATCAGGCTTAACAGCACCTGTTGAATCTGAATGCGATCGACGACGACCGGCGGGAGATCTGGCTCAAGCAATACGATCAAACGTACGCTCTTCAAGCGCGCTTCTGTCGCTAGCAGATCTTTTATCTCATTGATAACGTCATCGATGATCAGCGTCTCGCGCTGGCTTTCACCTTTTTGGATGAGTGCGCGCAGACGCTTGATGATGCTTCCAGCCCGAAGCGCTTGCGTAGTGATTTCCGCGAGCGACTCTTTGATTTCCGCAGCGTCGTGGGGAGGACTGTCCAACATCCATTTTGCAGCTTGGGCATAGTTTGCGATGGCGCTCAACGGTTGATTCAGCTCGTGTGCGATGCCCGCGGCCATTTCCCCGAGGGTCGCAAGTCGCGACACCTCCATGAGGCGCGGATGCAGTTCAAGTAGTTGTTGCGCACTTCGGATGATGACGAGGCGTCGCGGCGGATCGGAGCTTTCGAGAGCGGCGCAAGTGACTTGCACACGAATCGATTTGCCATTGCGAAGCCGAGCAACGGCATCGGCACTGAGATCATTAACGGCTCGAAGAACCAGCAGTTCGTCGGTGTCCGCGGAAGAAAGAAAACCGATGTTCCGCTCATGGAGCTCTCGCGGTGAATAGCCGAGTTGTTTCTCGAGGGCTCGGTTGGACAGTTGGACATTTCCCTCCTCATCCAAGATCAACGCGGCATCGGGCAAGGAATCGATGAAGGCTTGCGCATCGATCAAAACAGTCGTGCGTGTTGGGGTGTTCATTGAATCTCAACTTTCTCGGCCGTCGCGTATCGAGCAGAGTCCGAGCAAGCAGCGTAGGCCGCAACAGCTCGCTGTTGCTTTGCAACAGCTGCTCTTACGGCAGTACCGCACATTCAAAGAGGCATCTCCAGACTAACGTGCACAACCGCAGACACGAGAGCGCCGCCACGCAATGCCGGCATCGAATGCTCAAGTCAGTCCCGGTAAATGAATGTAGCAACGTCATGACCGAGAACACGCCATGGCCCGTCTTTCGGAAGCTCGCACGACCGCATCACCTTGGATCGGCGCGCCGATAATTTCGCCGCACGCGTTTCGCCTCGCCTCGCGGACCTGCGCGTTGCATACCTTTGCCGCCCTGAAAGTTGTCTCTTCGTTGAAACATGCGCCGCTGCGAAATCGGCGTCGTCAAGTATGGTCCAGGCTGCTACCAGCGGCCGTCGCGCTATCCGTCGCGCGCAAGTGAGGTCTCATGATCGATGAAAGCAGTCCCATTGATTCGTTGAGTAGTGTGGAATCGTTATCCGGTCTCGAATCGTCTCGTGCGTCCGTCAGCCTCGACGATGCCGTTTCAGAGCCCATCGAGTTGCAGGATCTGTCGCAGTCTTTGTGTCATGTGCTACGACGCGCCAATCTCGAACTGGCACGCCGTTATATGGCAATCATCGGCGATCGACATTCCGTGCGGCCGGGCGTCATGGGCATTCTAATGGTGACGGGGGCGAACCCCGGCATCAATCAAGTCGACATCGCGCATCAGCTCGGTCTCGACAAGGCCAATGCCGCGGAGCTCATTCGAAGTTTGGAATCGACCAGTTGGATTGCTCGACGACGGTCCACGCAGGATCGGCGCCGGCAGGGCGTCTATCTCACGTCGACGGGTGTGAAGCGGCTCGACTCGTTGCGCCGTGACATGCGTGACTTCGAGCGAGACACCTTCTCAAGCTTCTCGCCCGAAGAGCGCGACACGCTCGTCGAGCTGCTGAAGCGCATCGCGTTCAAATCCTGATTCGGAGTTGCTGCTACGCCGCCGACGAGGCGGCCGATCCGAGCATTTCTTCCAGACTGTCTTGCGTGACTAGGGCGATCGGTCCGCGCTCAGCGTTGCCGATGATCATTTTAGGGGGAACGATTACGTTTGAATCGACGATGGCACGCCGAATCTCGGCGCCCGTACCGACGCGGGCGCCTGGCAGCAGCACAACTTGATCGATAACACTGTCGCGGTCGACTGCAACGTTTGTCGACAGAACACTTTGGGTAACCGTGGCGCCTCTCACGACTACTCCACCCGCTAACAAAGAATTGCCTACGAAGCCGGTGCAGGTCTCGTTATAGATGAGCCTTGCCGGCGGCAGCTGTTCTGGCAGCGTGCCGATGGGCCACTGAGGATCGTAAAGATCGAGAGGCGGCTCGGGTGCAACCAGCTCCATGTGAGCGTGCCAGTAGGCGTCGAGTGTTCCGACATCACGCCAGTACGCCGGCTGGCCATTATCGTCCGTGAATAAGTAGGCGCTCACTTGGCTGTCGCGAACCGCGCCCGGAAGAATGTCCCGCCCGAAGTCATGCGCTGAGTGGCTGTTGCGCGAATCCCGAGTCAGACGATCGATCAGATATTTCGTGTCGAAGACGTAGATGCCCATCGAGGCGATGACAGAGGTTTGAGTCGGACCTAGCGCTGACGCCGCGGGCTTTTCGATGAAAGTCCTGACTCGTCCGCGTGGGTCGACACCTAACACGCCGAATGCGCTTGCCTCTTCAACCGGAACGGGAATGGTGGCCACCGTCACGTCTGCTGCGCTAGCAACGTGATGCGCGAGCAGCTTGCGGTAATCCATCTTGTAAATGTGATCACCGGCGAGCACCAAAATGTATTTCGTACGCTGAGCCGCGATGAGATCGAGGTTTTGGTACACCGCGTCGGCGGTGCCTGAGTACCAAGAATGATGCTGGCGCTGTTGAGCCGGCCACACATCCACAAATTCTCCGCGTGGGCGTGAAACCACGTTCCAGCCCTGATTGATATGCCCGATGAGGGTTTGGGCCTTGTATTGGGTGAGCACGCCCACACGACGCACGTTCGAATTCAAACAATTCGATAGCGTGAAGTCGATGTTGCGGTAGTGGCCGGCGAAGGCAATGGCGGGCTTGCATTGGCAGCGGGTGAGATTTCCGAGCCGCGTTCCGTTTCCTCCAGCGAGGATGAGCGCCAACGCGTCGTTCTCGTGATTGACCATGATCGTGCGCCCCCTTATCCGATCCGAACCTAAGCAAACAACGTTCCGGCCTTGCACCAAGGTAGTGGTGCAGCCCTTGCGCTGCGCAATCGTGTCTCCATGTATCCGAAACGTCGCTGTGATCCGGCTCGGCAATGAGATCCGAGCATCTGGGAGTCGGGAATGAATTCAGGCAATCGAATCTCGTGGATGTGGAATGAAGCGCTGTATGCGCTCGAGAAAGCGGAGCGCCGTCATCGGCAGTTCTTCGTGCTGTCGGGCGTGAAATCCACAGCGCCCGTGTGGGAGCCGCCGGCGGATGTTCTTGAAACCGATGGCGAAGTGCGGGTTCTGATTGCGCTGCCCGGCGTCGAGCCGGAGGCGATAACCGTCCAGATAGTTCCTTACGGATTGGTGATTACCGCCGAACGGCCATTGCCGGCTGCATTCAAGCGAATGCGAGTCCGCCGGCTTGAAATTCCTTATGGCCGATTCGAGCGACGCGTCGAGCTTGCCACCGGACATTACGTGGTGCTCGAACGGCGAGTCGTCGATGGTTGCCTTGAGCTGCGTCTGGCGCGGGAGTAAGCAATGGAAGAGTCTGAGAAAAACGAGCTGATCTTAATTCCGATTCGGGAGATGGTTATTTTCCCGGGTGTGGTGCTGCCTGTCGCCGTCAAGCGCGCGAAGAGCGTGGCCGCTGCGCAAGAAGCGGTGCGCACGCAGCGCAGGGTCGGCTTCGTGCTGCAGAAAGATTCGCAGAGCGATGATCCGGGCGCGGCGGATCTCAATCGCGTCGGCACCGTCGCCAGCATTGCGCGTTTTGTCACTGGCCAAGACGGCGTCCACCATCTGATTGTGCAGGGCGAAGAGCGTTTCGAGCTGCAAGAGATGGTGCAAACCGAGCCGTACTTGAAGGCGAAAGTGATTTTCCGAGCGGATCTCAAAGAGCCGAGTCGGGAAATCGAAGCGCGAGGCATGTACTTGCGGGAGCGGGCGCTGGAAGCAGTGCGGCTCTTGCCGCAAGCGCCGGCTGAGCTACTGAACACGATTCAAAGTCTCGAGTCGCCCGCACAGCTGGCGGATCTCGTCACAAGCTTCATGGATCTGAGCTCGACCGAAAAGCAGCAGATTCTGGAAGTGTTCGAGCTCTCCGATAGGCTCGATCGCGTCATCGCCCTGCTATCCAAGCGCATCGAGGTGTTGAAGATCTCGCGGGACATCGGCGAGAAGACGCGTGAAGCGTTCGATGCGCGACAGAAAGAAGCAGTGCTGCGGGAGCAACTCCGGCAGATTCGCCGCGAGCTCGGTGAGGGTGATCACGACGCTTCGGTTGAGGCCAACGAGCTGAAGGAAGCCATCGATCGCGCCGGCATGCCGCCGGACGTCGAAGAGCAGGCGCGCCGAGAGCTGAAGCGTCTCGAACGCATGCCTGAGGCGAGTGGCGAATATTCGATGGTCCGCACCTACCTCGACGCGCTCATCGCAATGCCGTGGTCGAAGCTCGATACAGAAACATTGGACATCGAAGCCGCGCGCCGCGTACTCGATCAAGATCACTTTGGTCTCGAGAAAGTGAAGCGCCGCATCCTGGAGTTCCTCGCGGTGAGAAAGCTCAATCCGCAGGGCCGCAGTCCCATTCTATGCTTCGTCGGTCCGCCAGGCGTCGGGAAGACGTCTTTGGGCCAAAGCATCGCGCGCGCGTTAGGTTTGAAGTTCGCGCGAGTGAGCTTGGGCGGTGTGCATGACGAAGCAGAGATCCGCGGTCACCGGCGTACGTATCTTGGTGCGCTGCCGGGGAACATCGTGCAGGCGCTGCGCAAGGCCGGTACTCGCAACCCGGTCTTGATGTTGGACGAAGTGGACAAGCTCAGCGCGAGCTATCAAGGCGACCCGTACTCGGCGTTGTTGGAAGTGCTCGACCCCGAGCAAAACGGAACGTTCCGAGACAACTACCTCGCCGTGCCGTTCGACCTGAGCAAGACCCTCTTCGTGTGCACCGCGAATGTGCTGGACTCGATTCCCGCGCCCGTGCGCGATCGCATGGAGATCATCGATCTCACCGGTTACACCGAGGAGGAGAAGCTCGAGATCGCCAAACGCTATCTGGTCGCGCGCCAGCTCACGGCAAACGGCTTAAGTGCCGAGCAAGCGCAGATCACGGATGAGGCTTTACGCAAGATCATCGCGGACTACACGCGCGAGGCTGGCGTTCGAAATCTCGAACGGCAAATCGGCTCTGTGTTGCGTTCGCTTGCGGTGATGATTGCAAGCGATACCTCGAAGCGCGTTACCGTTGAGCCTGCGGACGTGATCCGCATCCTCGGCGCGGCCCGATTCGAAGGTGAGATCGCGATGCGCACGAGCGTCCCCGGCGTGGCGACGGGGCTTGCCTGGACACCGGTTGGCGGAGACATCCTATTTGTCGAAGCGAGCCGTGTGCCCGGTACCGGCAAGCTCATTCTCACGGGGCAGCTCGGCGATGTGATGAAAGAGAGTGCGCAAGCGGCTGTCACGCTCGCCAAGGGGCAAGCGGCGAAACTCGGTGTCGATCCCCTGAGCTTCGACAAGTTCGATCTGCACATTCACGTTCCCGCGGGAGCGATCCCGAAAGACGGCCCCAGTGCGGGTACGGCGATGTTCACGGCGCTAGCATCGCTACTCTCCGGTAAAACGGTGCGTAGCGATGTAGCAATGACCGGCGAGATTAGTTTGCGCGGTCTCGTGTTGCCGATCGGCGGTGTCAAAGAGAAGACCGTGGCGGCGGCACGTGCAGGTATCCGAACTGTGATCCTGCCGACGCGTAATCGAAGGGATTTCGACGACATCCCTGAGAGCGCGCGGTCGAAACTGCAGTTCGTTTGGGCGGATAAGGTGGACGACGTATTGGCCGCGGCGTTGGAAACTCAGAGCGGTGGCGAAGAGCAGAGGGCGGCTGCATAGGCCGCCCTCTTTAGCAAAGTAAGGCAGGTCAGGCTTTGACGGGTTCAGCGACGAACAACACCGGCCCAGTGGGCGCACCGGTTGGAGACCCGCCGACGGGTTCCAAGCTAACAGCGACTTTGGCGGAGAGGCGCAGCGCCTCACGCTGATCGACCGTGAGGTCGCGATCTAATTTGCCGTTGTCGGGTAGCACGCCCAGTGAGACCGGAGCTTTCCCATCGGGAAGAGCCCAGAGCTCGAGCGATTTACCGGGATGCAGAGCGGCGGAGTTCAGCGCGACGGCTCGCATGCGCGAGTGGTCGTCGGTGATATCGATGCGCCAGAGCGGGCTTCCGTCCGTGGCGGCGATGGTGACGAGCGGGTCCATTGCTACGAAAAGACCCGTTTGCCACACGGCGAAGACGCCGCCGATGACGGCGAACAAAACGATGGCGGCGGCAAGTGCACGCCACGGAATCGGTTTCTTAGCGGGTGGCGATTGAACGCTGATGCGCCTCTCGATGCCTTCCCACGCGCGGGGCGAGGGCATGACCGGCGGTAGCGCAAGGGCGAGATGAACGAATCGATCTTCCCAGGCGCTCACCCGTCGATCGATGAGCGGCGATGCATCGCGCCACTCTTCGAATCGCTTGCGCGCCGGCCCGCGTAACGTGCCGAGCACGTATTCGGCAGCGAGGGCGTCGATAACTTGTGGGTCGTCGTGTGTCATCTTTGCAGACAGTCCCGCAGCGAAAGCAGACCGCGTCTTATCCAGCTCTTGATCGTTCCCAGAGGTTGGCCCGTCACACGCGATATCTCCGCGTGGGAGTACCCATCGATGAATGCAAGCTCGATGCCACGGCGCTGTTCCAGCGTCAATCGGCCCAGGCAACGTGCAACGGCCGCGGCCGTGCGTTCGCTCTGGCCGTTTGCCGCCGATTCCTCGACCGAGACCAACTGAGGGAGCTCTTCGATAACCGCCTCTCGAAACAATTCGGCGCGTTCACTGCGCACGACATCGATTGCGCGATGGCGCGCGATCGAGACCAACCATGTCCATGGCCGGCCGCGGCGGCTTTCATACTGAGCCGCACGCTGCCAAACACTCACGAAAACATCTTGAAGCGCCTCTTCCGCCAAGGCGCGGCGCTTCAGGATTCGAATCATGCAAGCGAGCAGCTGCGACGACGTAAGGTCGTACAAAGTTCGCAGTGCGCGCGCGTCGCGCCGTGCGCAATCCGCTAACAAGCGCTCCAAATCACTATCGGAAGGTCCACGCGCGCGACTACTTCCGGGGTTGGGTGTCGCCGTCGTCGCGTTGAGCTCCATGGCCGTCTATACGCCTCAAATGAGAAAGCGGATGCAATCAAACTTCAGTCGGATCAATGTGATGCCGCGCACGTTAGGATTCTCTGAATTTGTGCGCGCAGTCCCATTGTAAGGTGCATCCGCCGAGCGGCGCACTCCCTTTCGCGCGTGAGAAGTTAACTCTCAATCATTGCAATTTATGCAACGAGATAGACTTCAGGCCTGACCTAACTTACGCGCGGCGTCTTCGAGCTTGGCGCGCACTTCGGCGGTTCGCCCGGCATCCCCGCGGGCGCCGATCGTTGGTGTATCGAGGAGCTTGATCAGTAGCTCTAAGTTCGCCTTGGTTTCCGCGCGCTCGCCCGCGGGTAGGCGCATGCCGCTGGTGAAGAGTCCTTCGCCGTAACTCCAAATCGATTCGACCAGCGCGTCACTGCGGCCGGCGGCCAAGGCGCCGCGAGCACGAAGGCCATACAAAGCAAGGGTCGGTTGAACGACGATGGCGCGATCCACGAGGGCCAGCGCCTCGTCTCCTAACAAATTGCCGGCCGCTTGCGATGGCGCGTGCGTGCGCCAATCGATCTGCAACCTGAGCGCTTCGAATTTCCAGGGAGCGGTCCATTCTGCGTCCGCCAATACCGGGTCGAGCAGCGACAGCTCATTCCACTGATTTCGTGCCGCGAACGCCTCCGCTTTCAAAATGGCAACCGGCGTGCCCTCGAGACTGGAGATTTGCGCGACGATGGTATCCGGCGCGGTGCCACGCGCGAATGCCGCCAAATACGGGCGGACGTATTCGAAACGAAGTGCCGCATCGTCCGGATACTTTGTAATCGCCGCGGCCAAGAGTTGCTCGGCCTGGTCGCTATGACCCGCTGTGGTCGAAGCAATGGCGCGCAGCAACTCGCTCTCCGGTGAGGGATCCCAAGCGGCGGCGATGTGCCGCAGACGGTTCGGGATCTCGCTGTCGATCTTCGCGAACACCGCCAGTCGACGGGCGATGTATCCCAGGGAGAGCCGGTCTTTGAGGGTGCGGTACGTCTCGCTAGTCGTATCCACGAGCGGATCGAAAGCTTGCAGCGTGCGCGAAGCACTAGCGGGCGTGAGGCCGTGTCCCAGCTCGTACACACTCGATGTTGCGATCCGATTCCGATCGTCGGTGATGAGGGGGGCACCCCTAGCGAGTGTGCGTAAGCCCGACTCTTCGGCCGCCAGCGCAGCGACGATGTCTTCCACTGTGTTGATGCCGAACCGGCCGAAGTGCGCCGTCCACAGCCGCAACGGATCTCCCGTGTTGGCTACCGCTTGCTCGATGTTCAAGGAACGAGGGGAGGCGACGAACACCAGCGTGTTTGGATCGGGTCGATAGAGTCTCGCGTGCTCAAATACATTCAAGAGCGTTGCCGACAAAGACCGCAGCAATGCGGCGTCTACAAAGCTCACGTTCATCCACTGCACGAAGACGCCGCCCTCGGTCAGGTGGTCGCGGGCCTGCTGCATGAACTCGCGCGTATATAAATGAGAGGCGCCGGCGGTCCAAGGATGGGACGGTTGAGAAACGATGGCGTCGTATTTGCGATCCGTCAGATTGAGTGCCGCGCGAGCATCGTTCACCACGATGTGCAAGCGCCGATCGCGCAGCGGGTCGCGCTTTCGCAATTTCCGTGTGGCTTGTGCGGCGGCCAAGACCTTGGGTTCCAGCTCAACCACATCGATGCGCCGCACGGATGGCGGCACGCCTTCAACCGTGACGCCACCGCCGTAACCGACAATCAACATGCTTTGAGTATTCGGCCGTGCCATGACGGCCAGGGGCGAAAGCCAAAACTCGCCGCTGAACTTAGGCGGTGAGCCCGCCGATTCGATGAGCGCTTCGGGCAGCCCGTTCGTTCTGAGCATCAAGCCGCCATCTTGCTGCAACACTACGACGCTCGCTGTGCGGCCGACGTCGTAATAGACGATGCGGCCATCTCCCGAAACATTCAGCGGCGAGGTCACCAGAAGTTTGTGCGGCGCCGGTGGCCTGAATAAAAAGAAGACCGCGACGCCCACGACGAGCGCGCTGGCCATCAATTGCCGCCGGCCGCGTTTCAACAAGAGGAAAAAGGCGATCGCCAATCCGGCGCTCGTAGCCACGGCAATACGAATGGCGCCCTCATATCGCAGCGTGGGAATCACAACAAAAGCCGCCAGCAGCGCGCCGGCAATACAGCCGATCGTGTTCCACGCAAACACGCTCGCGCTTGCCGCGGCGGCATCGCGCGCCTTGCCGGCGACGACGCGAACCGCAAGCGGATAGCTCATGCCGATCGCGAAGGATAAAGGCAGCAGCAGTGCGAACCCAAACAGCGAGTTGCCGTACAGCCCGGCATTTTGCGGCACGATACGATCGAGCAGATAAAAGGCGCCGGCGGCACTCGCCGCCGCGAGGAGCTGACTGATGCCCAATGCCGCGAGGCAGCCGCGCCGATCTCTCGCGATCGCAGCGCCCAGCGAGCCGCCGAGCACGATGCCGGCCAGAAAGCTCGCGACCATCACACCAAACGCGTGAATACTGCTGCCGATGATGTGAGTTAACAGTCTCGTCCAAAGCACTTCATGGAAAAGCGCGACGGCGCCGGCCAGCAAGATGAGGGGCAACAGCCACAGCGACGAGTAAGCGCTCGATCCGGATTGCTCGAGCGCGACTTCTCTGATGAATCTGGCATGGCGCATCTCACCGGTCTCGCGAGCTGCATAAGCGTCCGGACGCTGTGCATTGCGCGAAATCAAGATTGCGGTGGCACAGACGAAGAAGTTGATTCCCGCGCCTACCCAAATCGTTTTTTCCAAGCCCAGTGTGGGCAATAACCAGAACGCGGCGACAAGCGTCCCCGCCATCGCGCCGAGCGTGTTCACCACGTACAAAGTGCCGACGCGAGGACCAATTTGTGAATCAGTGCGAACGATGCGTCCTGCCAGAATCGGCAACGTCGCGCCCATCAAAGTAGCCGGCACACCCAGCGCGATAAATGCAGCCCCTACATAAAAGAACGTGAGGCCGATGCCGTCGGCGCTTGGCGGGGCGGCTTGATGCCCGAACCAGGCGCGAAGTAGCCATTGCGCACCGAGCATCACGGCGGGCACCCAAACCAAGGTCGCAACGCCGATTCCGGCCTCGAGCACGGAATAAATAAGAATGGGACGGTTGACGCGCGCAAGACCGTATTTCGCCAGCCAAGCTCCGATCGCAAGGCCCGCCATGTAAGCGGCCAGCACGGTTGCCACCGCAAGCTCAGAGGTGCCGAAGATCAATCCAAACTCACGAGTCCAGGCGGTTTGATAGACGAGCGCGGCAAACCCGCTCAAAAAGAAGCACAGCGAGACGGAGAAAAATAAAAGGGTGTGGGACCGGGCGAGCGGGCGTATCGGATTGACACGCAACGGAGATGCGGACATGGTCCGCGCAGTCTAGAGCCGATCCGAGTTCGCTGCATGGGCGCCGCACTACAGTCGTCCGGGGTTATCACGATTACCACGGACTTCGGTCATCAAGGGCCGTTCGTCGGTGTCATGAAGGGCGTTATGTATTCGCGCTTCGCGTCCGCGCGCATTGTCGATCTGACTCACGAGATTGTTGTGCACTGGCCGGCGGAGGCGGGTTTCTGGCTCGCTCGAAGCTTTGAGTATTTCCCGCCGGGCACAGTCCACGTGGCGGTTGTAGATCCGGGCGTCGGCACGTCCCGAGACATCGTCGCGGTGACCGCACGCGGTCATGTACTGCTAGCTCCAGACAATGGTCTGCTCGCGCCGGTCGTCACGAAGCATCCTGAGGCCTCGATTGTCCGGCTGGCCATGGCGAAGCTGGCGCGATTGGGCATTCAGCACGCCAGCGCCACCTTTCACGGCCGGGACATCCTGGCGCCGGTTGCCGCCGAGCTGGCGGCCGGCCGCTGCGCCCCTGAGGACCTTGGCGAATCTACCCGCAGCCTGGTGCCTTCCTGGGTGGAAGATCCGACTGTCACGTCAGGCTCGGTTACCGGCGTGGTCATTACCATCGACCACTTCGGCAATCTCATTACGAACATCGACGCCTCGCTCCTGGCGCGCTTCCGCAAGCCGGAGGTCCGAGCCGGAAGCCACGTTTTTCCGCTTCTAAGGACCTATGGCGACGTTCAGCCCGGCGATTTTCTGGCCTTGGTCAACTCGTTCCAAGTCGTCGAAATCGCACGGGCGGAGCAGAGCGCCGCAGAGGGCTTAGGGCTCAGTCGCGGTGCCCCTGTCATCATTCGGGAGCGATCCACCTAGAAACTCCTCGTAGACCGCCCCATACACCACTCGATTCTCTCTCGCACGAATAGTTGATACTCAGCGCGAATCCGTTATAGTTCGCGCACCCTGCTAGCCGCGGTATTCGTGCGCTAGTCATTGATTTAACTGGACAAATTAAGATCCCAAACGATGTCCGAGCGTGACAACGAAAGCTTCGATCTCGACGAAGAGTTCCTGAACGGCGCCGAAGACGGCACCGATTACGACCGTTTGCTCGACCGCGTGGACAAACGCGTCCGCGCCCAGCAAGGCAAACGGGGCAAAGCTGCCTGGAGCAAGCTGGAAGAAGTTCTGGCCGATAAAAAGCTGGAAAAGGATCTTCGAGATATCTTTGACGACGAGTCCTGACGGGCCCGTCCGTTTTCCCCGACCATCCGCTATAGCGGTCCCACTCCAGTGCAATCTTTGAACGGCTGCCCTGGGAGCGGCGCCGCACATCGAGGTTCGCAGCTGTGGCCCGCAATGGTTCACCTTGGATCGTGCTCAAATTCGGCGGCACGAGTGTCTCGACCCTCGCCAATTGGCGCAACATCGCGCGTGTAGTGCGTGAGCGCCGCGCTACCGGCGCGCGCGTGCTGATCGTTCACTCCGCGCTGAGCGGCATCACCGATCGTCTCGAGAAACTGCTCGAGACCGCCATGCGCAGCGAGCATCTAGAAACACTCGCCTTCATCGAAGATCGCCATCGCAAGCTGTGCGTGGAGCTCGGTGTCGAGGTGAGCACGGAGCTCGAGCGGCATTTCACGGAGCTTGGACAAATCGCCGCGGGGCTTGCGCTGATCGGCGAGCTGAGTGATCGAACACGCGCTCGCGTGATGAGCAAAGGCGAGTTGATGGCCACTGAGCTCGGCGCTCGTTACTTGCGCACGCAGGGGCTCGAGGTGGACTGGGCTGACGCGCGCACGATGCTGCGCGCGGAAGAGCGCAAAGGCGCTTCCAATAGAGCGAGCATGCTTAACGCCACGTGCAGCTTCTCGCCCGACGCGGACTTGGAGCGCCGCTTATCCGAGCTCGCGCCGATCGTCGTGACTCAAGGCTTCATTGCCAGCGATGCAGACAATGACACCGTGCTGCTCGGTCGCGGCGGGTCGGATACGTCTGCGGCTTATCTGGCTGCCAAACTTAGTGCGCAGCGCTTGGAAATTTGGACGGACGTGCCGGGCATGTTCAGCGCGAATCCGCGCTCCATGCCCACGGCGCGTTTACTGCGTGCTCTGCATTACGACGAAGCACAGGAGATCGCGAGTAACGGAGCAAAGGTATTGCATCCGCGCTGCGTGTTGCCCGTCCGGCAGCTCAACATTCCGTTGTACGTCTACGCGACCCAAACACCGGACTTCGAAGGCACCGTGATCACGGCGGACGGCGGCGATAGCGGGCCCCGCGTCAAAGCCATCTGCATCAAGAAAGGCATCACCCTCATCGCGATGGACAGCCCCGGCATGTGGCATCAAGTGGGCTTTCTCGCGGATGCGTTTCAGATATTCAAAGCTCACAGCATGTCGGTGGATCTCGTGTCCACTTCGGAAACGAATGTCACGGTGTCTCTCGATCCGCAGGCGAATACATTGGATGCGGACTTGCTCGGCGACTTGCTCGCGGATCTCTCCAAGCTCTGTCGTGCGCAAGCCATTGGCCCGTGCACGTCGGTGAGCCTGGTCGGCCGCAATATCCGTGCAATCTTGCATCTGCTCGGCGACGCCTTCGAGTTGTTCGCGGAACAAAAAGTGTATCTCGTGAGCCAGGCCGCGAACGATCTCAACTTCACTTTCGTGGTGGATGAGAATCAAGGCGATCGGCTCGTCGAGCAGCTTCACGATCTGTTGATTCGTCCCACTCTCGGCGACAAAGTACTGGGCCCGACTTGGGAGCAATTGTTTGCCGAGCCCGTCTCGGGAGGCGCTGCGCCCGTTGCCTGGTGGGCGGAAAAACGCGCGGCATTGCTGGAAGCGCTGGGCGATCTGCCCTGCGCCTACATTTACGACAAAGCGGGTTTACAGACCGCCGCCCGCTCGTTGAAGAGCGTGCGATCCGCGGCGCGCGTGTTGTTCGCGATCAAAGCCAACCCCAACGCAGAGGTGCTCCGCACGTTTCATGCGGAGGGCGTGGATATGGAATGCGTATCGCGCGGCGAAATTGAACGAGTGCTGGAAACGCTGCCGAACGTCGATCGCTCGCGAATCTTGTACACGCCGAACTTCGCGGAGCGCGCCGAATATGTCTGGGCCTTCGAGCAAGGCGCAACCGTTACGGTCGACAATCTTTATGCCGTCGAGTCTTGGCCGGAAGTCTTTGCGGACAAGAGCGTATTCATTCGCATCGATACGGGCACGGGTCGCGGGCATCACAAGCACGTGCGTACCGCCGGCGAGCACTCTAAATTCGGCGTGCCGATCTCGGAGCTCGATGCCTTGGCGCAGCTAGCCCGAAAGTCGCGCATTCGAATTATTGGCCTGCACGCTCACAACGGTAGCGGCATTTTCGACATCTCAAATTGGGAACAGACGGGGACTGTGTTGGCCGGCATCGCACAGCGCTTTCCGGAAGTCCGCGTCGTCAATGTGGGGGGTGGCTTCGGCGTGCCCGAGAGAGTGGGTGAGCCGGGCGTGGATTTAGCGAAATTGGAGGCCGCGCTGGCTCGAGTGAAAAGTGCGTTTCCGAAATATGAGCTGTGGCTGGAATCCGGACGTTACCTGGTCGCTACCGCCGGCGTGCTGCTAGCTCGCGTGACGCAACTAAAGACCAAGAGCGATATCAAATACGTCGGCATCGCCACCGGCATGAACTCGTTGATCCGTCCGGCGCTTTACGGAGCTCATCACGACATTGTGAATCTCACCCGCATCACCGAATCGGCAACGCAAATCGCGAACGTGGTAGGTCCGATCTGCGAGAGCGGCGACTTTATCGGCCACGACCGCTTGCTGCCCGCGACGGAGGGTGGAGACGTTCTGCTGATCGCTAACGCCGGCGCGTATGGATTTGCGATGGCGTCACACTACAACTTGCGTGAACCGGCGCCGGAGATCTGCATTTGAGTGCGAGAGCTTGAACGGCAATGCGTTTCACGGCACGTTCAGGATTGCACGGATAGGCTGCCCGAACATGGCTGAGCTCTGCTGACATGCGAATCTTTTGGCGAATTTCGATCGGCGTACTCGTGGTCGCCGCGATCGCGTTGTCGATTTACGTGGTGCGCTTGGATCGCATCGTCACCAAACAGTTCGAGGGGCGCCGCTGGACCTTGCCCGCGCAAGTGTTCGCATCGCCGCTCGAGCTCTATGTCGGCCTGCCGCTTTCCGCGGCCGATGTCGAAACGGAACTGAGGCGCCTGCAATATCGGAAGGTCGAACAGCTCGTTCGGCCCGGAACGTACCGCACTCACGGCCCGCGATTGGATGTCGCGCTACGTGCCACCCGCTTTGCGGACGAAGAGCGGCCGGCGCAAATTCTCACCATCGTCACGCAAGGCGCATCGATCACCAATCTTCGCGACAGCACGGGCAAAGAGCAGCCGGTCGTGAGGTTCGAGCCGCTGCTCATCGGCAGCATCTTCCCGATTCACGGCGAAGACCGCATCGTGATCAAGCCGCAGGAAACGCCGCCGATGCTGCCCGCGGCGTTGAAAGCGGTGGAAGACCGCAAGTTCGATTCGCACCACGGCGTTGATCCCACGGCCATTCTGCGCGCCGTATGGATCAACATGCGCGCCGGCGGTATCGAGCAGGGCGGCAGCACGCTGACGCAACAGCTCGTCAAGAGCTACTTCCTCAATTCGCAGCGCACGGCCAGCCGTAAGATTCGGGAAGCGTTGATGGCGATGTGCCTCGAGGCCCACTTCACCAAGTCAGACTTGATGAACGCCTATATCAATGAAATTTGGTTGGGCCAGGATGGCAATCGCGCTGTGCACGGCTTTGGCCTCGCGAGCGAGTTCTATTTCGGCAAGCCGCTAAGTGAGCTGGACCTCGCGGAAGTGTCCTTACTCGTCGCCATCGCGCGCGGACCGTCTTTCTACGATCCACGCCGACATCCGGACCGGGCGCGCAAACGGCGTGACTTGGTGCTGAAGGTCATGGCGGATCAAGGCATCGTGTCCGCCACGGAAGCCGGCGTTGCGGCCGCACAGCCCCTCGGCGTGACCGCGCGCAGCTCCACCGGCTACTACCCGGCCTATCTCGATTTAGTTCGTCGCACCTTGCGTCGCGACTACCGGGAAGCGGACCTCACCGAAGCGGGCTTGAAGATTTTCACGAGCCTCGATCCGCGCGCGCAGGATCTGGCCGAGCAAACGCTCGAGAAAGAGCTCACGCGCTTGGACAAGGTGAGCAAGGTCAAGAGAAAGGTCTTGCTAGAAGGCTCCATCGTCATTACGTCACCGCAAAGCGGAGATGTGATCTCGATCGTCGGCGGCCGCAAGGCGGGGTACAACGGCTTCAATCGCGCCATCGACGCCAAGCGGCCGATGGGCTCGCTGGTCAAGCCCTTCATTTATCTCACGGCGCTCGAGACCGGCCGCTACAACGCGACCACGGTCGTCGATGACGCGCCGATGGAAATCAAACTCACCCGCGGCAAGGTGTGGCGGCCCGAGAATTACACCAAACAGACATACGGCCCTGTGCCTTTGGTGCGAGCGCTCGCGGATTCTTTGAATCTTGCGACGGTGAACATCGGCATGGACGTGGGGCTCAGTAGCGTCGTCAAAACGCTCGATCGCTTCGGTCTCGAGAAAGATCCCATCGAGGTGCCGTCGATGTTGTTGGGCGCTGTCGACGCAAGCCCGCTCGAGATCGCGCAGCTTTATAACGGATTGGCTAATGGCGGCTTCCGCACGCCGCTGCGCGCTGTGCGCGCGGTCATCAGCGGAGACGGCAAGCCGCTCAAGGCATTCCCTGTCGAAGTGGTGCCGGTCGCGGAAGCGGACGCGGTGTACCAGATCGATCAAATGATGGAGCAGGTGATGAATCGCGGCACGGGCCGAGCCGCCCGCGCCGTGTTGCCGCCTGATCTCGTCGTGGCGGGCAAGTCGGGAACATCATCGGATCTGCGCGACAGCTGGTTCGCCGGCTTCTCGGGAAGCCATCTTGCCGTCGTGTGGGTGGGCTATGACGACAATGGCGTGACTGGCTTCAGCGGCTCCACGGGCGCATTGCCGGTGTGGTCGAAGCTCATGGCCGGGCTCGGGGCCACGTCCTGGAGCGCGCCGATGCCGGAGTCTTTGCAAGAGATCTCCATCGACTATCCGAGCGGTCTTCGCGCGGAAGCGGGATGCGCGGATGAGATCATCTCCATCGCCATACCGCTGGGAGCGGAGCCGCCGATGAAGCCGGGTTGCGGTGGCAGTACGCCGGTCGACACCATCGTGGAACGCGCAACGGATTGGATTCGCGATCTTGTCAACGGCGGCAATTCTCGCTGAGCCGGGTGAGTTATCATCCGGCGCGCATGAAGCAAACCATTTCGAAATGCTCGTACGCGGCGGTCACCGCCATCGTCTGTACTTTGACTTTGGCTGCCTGTCGTGGGCCCTCGCCTTACGAACGGGCACCGCGCCCTCAGCCGACGCGGCCCGCCGAGCCCACCACCACGCCGGAAATACCGCCACCGGTTGAGCAGGCGCCCGCTCCCCAGCCGGTACCCACCCTGCCACCACCGCCTACCAAACAATATGTTCTCGGCGCCGCGAGCTCTTCGCTCGTTACGCAGGCGCAAACGCAAGCCAAGGGTGGCAATGGCGAGCAAGCGGTGGGAACGCTCGAACGTGCGCTGCGCATCGAGCCCGCCAATCCTTTGTTATGGATTGAGCTCGGCAATGTGCATCAAGACTTAGGTCACTTCCCCCAAGCCGACAGCATGGGCCGCAAGGCGTTGCAGCTGGCAACCGGTGATCCGCGCGCGCAGGCGTCTGCGTGGCGCTTGATCGCCGAATCGCTCCGTGCGCGCAATCGCAATCCGGAAGCTGTTGAAGCGGATCGGAAAGCGGATGCGCTCGGCCCGCGCTAATCGCGCGCCGGCCTATCTTGAGTCGCGTCGCCATTTTCTGCTGACGCTCGCGGTGCTGTTCGCGGCACTTTGGATTCCACTCGCCTTCAAGCCGAACGATCGATCCGACTGGCTCTTGGAGAATGCCTTGCTCATCGCGGGCATCGCCGTTCTGGTGTTGAGCTATCGGAGGTTGCCGCTGTCCAAGATTTCGTACGCGGCCCTCTTCGTGTTCTGCTGTTTGCACACCATCGGCGCGCACTACACCTATGCGCAGGTGCCGTACGACGCGGCGATTCAGGCGCTCACCGGTCACACGCTGCAGGAAACATTAGGCTGGCAGCGCAACCACTTCGATCGGTTGGTGCACTTCTGCTATGGGTTGCTGCTCGCGTATCCCATTCGCGAATTGTTTTTGCGGGTGGCGAATGTGCGGGGCTTCTGGGGGTATTTCCTGCCGCTCGATGTGACGATGTCCACTTCGATGCTGTACGAGCTTATCGAGTGGGGCGCGGCGGTGTTCTTTGGCGGCGATCTGGGAACAGCGTATCTGGGCTCACAGGGCGACGTGTGGGATGCGCAGAAGGATATGGCAATGGCCACACTCGGCGCGATCATCTGCATGTGCGCCACAGCCGCCGTAAACGTACGGCTACAGAAAGATTTTGCTCGCGACTGGGTGGATAGCTTGCGCGTTAAGGACGCGCGGCCTCTCGGAGAAGAGGCCGTTCACCGCATGCGGACCGCCGCGCGCACCAGCAGAAAGCGCAAACACTAGCTGGCAAAAGTCACGCCTTTTGCCAGCGGGCCGAAAGGGCCGCAGGCTGCTTTCGGCAGAGAACAAGCTGGCAAAAGTCACGCCTTTTGCCAGCGGGCCGAAAGGGCCGCAGGCTGCTTTCGGCAGAGAACAAGCCGGCAAAAGTCACGCCTTTTGCGAGCGGGCCGAAAGGGCCGCAGGCTGCTTTCGGCAGAGAACAAGCCGGCAAAAGTCACGCCTTTTGCCCAGCTAGTTTTTCCCGGCGTGGCGCGACGCAAGCTCGCCTACTACTCGCTCCAACTTCACGCCGCGGCTCTTCAACAGCACCAGTAGATGGAACAACAAGTCCGCGGACTCTGAAATGACCTTGTCGTCACTCTCTGTTACGGCGGCGAGCGCGACTTCCAAGCCTTCTTCACCGACTTTCTGCGCAATGCGCTTCGGACCCTGCGCGAACAAGCGCGCGGTGTAGCTGCCGTCCGGCCGGGCGGCGATTCTCTGTTCGATCACGCCTTCGAGCGCTCCGATGAAGGCTAGGCGCTCGGCAGCGCTGTGCGCCTCATCCCCGAAGCAAGTGCGGCTGCCGGTGTGGCAAACCGGGCCGTGCGGCAGGGCGGTGATCAAGAGCGCGTCGTGATCGCAGTCGGCGCTCACTTCGACCACGTCGAGCGTATGGCCCGATGTCTCACCTTTTTCCCAAAGCCTTTGCTTGCTACGGCTAAAGAACACGACGCGCCGACGTTCGAGCGTTTCGCGCAGAGCGTCGGGAGTCATGTAGCCGAGCATCAGCACGGCGCCCGTTTCGGCGTGCTGCACGATTGCGGGGATGAGGCCGTCGCCTTTAGCGAAATCGAGCGTCGAGATGTCGATGAGCTTTAAGGCCATGGCCGCACC
>Ga0307515_10004148_pt1 | contig 30168 bp, 11 predicted proteins | sample 17_EM_MG_FD_194513 | JGI IMG/M metagenome (GOLD analysis project Ga0307515, IMG submission 194513) | Populus trichocarpa ectomycorrhiza microbial communities from riparian zone in the Pacific Northwest, United States - 17_EM | ecosystem: Host-associated > Plants > Roots > Unclassified | place... | reverse complement strand
TTAAATCTTTTTTTTTTAATTTTTTTTTTACAATTTTTTTTATTTCATCAGTTTATGGAGTTATTTCGATTTCATATACCAAGTCACGAGTTTTGTATGTTAACCCAGCTTAACCCGACCCAATATTATTTTTTTTTTAATTTGTTTTTTGTTGTTGTTGTTGTTGTCGTCTATTTTTATAACATATTATCAAATTAATTTAGGTTTGACCAAATTATCGGGTTTCTTTTATTTAAAAAAAACACTATTATCTCCTAAACATTTTTTTACGACGCTAAAAAAAGGTCTGGTTCCATCCGCGGATCACCAATAAGTGTATACTACTAAGAAAGGACATAGACATGTTTATATGTCAATATCTTGTGAGATATCTTTTATTTATAAGATTAATTTGTCACTGCTGCTTCTCCTTTTCATCTAGTTTTGCAATTTGTGCTAGCTCATGATGAGCTCGAAAGTCGGTTAAAATAATCGGAACAGCAGTTCATCTAGTTTTGAATCATATGATGTGCTTAATTGTAGTTGGTTCATCTGTTAACACATATGAGAAACTTCTTTAGTATACTCTTTTGGATTGCCGTCACACTGAGTCGACTAGATTAATTAAGGGTTGGATTTTTTTTACACGAGTCAACTGAGTTTTGAGTAGATTCGTTGGTCCTCAATAATCTTGCTAGTAATTGCTGACTAAAAAGTTGTGGTACAATTATTTAATTTTAATTTTAATTCTATGAACTTTCACAAAAAAAAAAGCCTCTAAATCTTTTATCAATGGTCAAATCTGACTATAATTGTTCTAGTTGATAATTGCCATCTATCATCATCACAAGGATTATACGGTAGATATTGCACACATACGCACCCCACACATTATGAATTAACACTAATTAAATAAAAACTCAAGTAGTGCATGATTAAATTTCTAGTTTTGTTCAGGATTTTTTTATATATAAAAAATAAACCATTTGTAAAATTTTGAATAAAAGAACACATATTTAAAAAAATAATACAATTTCAACACAACCACGATTCTGAATATTGATTTTATAATAACTGTTATTTGAATTAATAGTTATTTACTCATAAATCAAATGTGCATGCCTGATGCAAATTATTTAACATGTAAAGAAATTAACATAAAAAATTATGAAGATCCAGTGACCAGTATATGATATTCAATATCTAATGGTCAATAAATAAAAGGTGAGATAAGATAATATGGCATGAGAGAGAAACGAGAGGAAAAGAAAAAATGGATCAACGTGGACACATTGAGACTCTGTTTTTTACATACCGTTACCATTAGAAAGATTTCAACAAGACAATTATAACCACACCATGAAAGATCACCAAATGAGATATTAATTGGTTAATGGCTTTATTTTGAGTTAATTTTGAGTTTTTGGTTAATCCCAAACAAAACCACTAACCAATTAGAACATCATTTGATGGTCTTTCATGGTATGGCTAGAATTGTCCCGTCGAGATTTTTTTAATGATATCGGATGTGTAAAAAACGAATTCACGATATATCCCCGATTACCCCTCCTTTCTTTGCCTTCTTTTTCTTCTCTCGTTCCCTTTTCGTACCATATTAGCTTATCTCTCCTCTTATTTCTTAATCATTAGATCTTGAATCTCATCTTTTAATCACTAGATCTTTATAGAATTTTATGTTGACTTCTTTACATGTTAATTAATTTAACTTTTGATTATTGAATAAAGAACCATTATTCTCAATAATAATCATTACAAAACTAATATTTATGATCGCTGTTATGTTGAAAGTATATTGTTTTTCAAATAATTTTTTCAGAAGTGTTATTTTTTGACAAGACTACGTTAAAATGATATAAAAAAAATTGTTTAGGATTGCTTGTATTTGATAATTTATCAAGAACCACTCATGCTTTAACCACAATAAAAAGGTGTTTAAAATAGTATTAATGATTATTTTTTAAAGTGTTTTTTATTTAAAAATATAATAAAATAATATTTTTTTATTTTTAAAAATTTATTTTTAATATCATTACATCAAAATAATAAAAAAAATAATGTAAGATAAAAAAACTCAAAATTTTTAAAAATTGCGGTTGAAATGCTCCTGGATTAAGGATGTTGTGACACATTTTCCTCTCAAAGAGAGTTCACATTTCAGCACTCTCCATCATCGTGCTGTGGAAATTCTGCCTGTGCTTATTTCCTGTGGGACCCTGGGTTTTGTCCGAAACATGGTTCTTCGTGTTTTCCGTCCACTGTACCGAAGAAAAGTCCGAGGCGGCTGACTAATAAAAAAAGAGGTAGGTAGTGGTGAGACTGCTGTCGGGATGCAGAACAGCAAGTTAAAAATTGCTGCGTGGCAAGCCAACTGATGAACCTTTTTTCTCTCTCTCTCTTTACTTTTCAGATGAGAGCCAAATTAAGACTACTGTAGTTGATGAACCAAGAAGTGATGTCGTCTTTAAATCAAAGTCCACTTTTTGGAAGTCTTCAAGTGGATCATTTCTGTGTTTTTTTCTTATTGGTTTTTACGCCCCCACTAGATACCATGCTCGGTATGATTCTAGATATATAGTTTTTTATTTTTGTATTTTTAAAATGTTTTTAAAAATATTTAATTTTTTAATTTGTACTTTCACTTTAAATTATTTTTTATATGTATTTTTGGATTATTTTGATATGCTAATATTAAAAATTAACTTTTTAAAAAAAAAATATTTTTTCAATGTATTTTTTTAAAAAAACACTTTAAAAAACAATCGTTATTATAGTACCACATAAAATATTATTATTATTATCACATATCACAAGGCTGCACGACATTATTATTGAGCATAAACTTTAATTTTATTAAAAGTAATATAAAAATATCCATGAAATTTTATTTAATAGTGTACACTGTTTGATTGAGATATTTATTTAATATAATATTACCATTCGGTTAATCAAGTTGCTTTGAGTTAAAATCTCACTATTCTTGGTTTTTTTTTTAATTTTATTGTTTTTTACTGGATAATCTATCTTGCTTAACTATTCTTCTCTGTGACAATAACTTTATTTTCTTAGTATTTCTAACAAATTCTTAAAAAGTAAATTATAATTTAATTCCTGGGTTGATTGTTCAGTTTCTTGCTTCCGGAAAAATATAAATTTTAACTCAGCAATGTTGTGGCGCATTAACAATACTGTAAGGTTGACCTGAAGGGCTGATATGGGAAGATGATATTATTTGGATTTCATGACTTATACTCATGTCATTTTGATGTGTTTTTTACATTAAAAAGTTAAAATGTAAATCAAAAAATTTATACAAATATTTAATTAAATAAATCGATAATTATTTATGTAAATAAATAAAAATATCGTTAACAATAACTAAAAGATAAATTAAAAAAATTAAGAGATGAATATAGATTAAGATATTTAACCACACAAAATGATATATTTAACAAGTGGTATTTACTAAACTTGTTTTCTTAAATTATTAAAAGATAATAAAAATAGAAACACAAAATAAACTAATTGAATAAACTTATGTCATAAAAAAATTATGCAAGGTTGAATATATCATGAATATCATTTAAAGATAAATATTTTTAATTTTTAAAAACAAAGTTCATTTGTATAAAACAAAAAAAAAAGATCATATATTCAAAAATCAAATACAAAGAAAACAACTTTAAAAAAACTTTTATTCAAAAAAGGTTTGCAAAACTTGTAATTTAAGTCATGAGACTGGAATAAACTTATAGAAAAGAAATTGAAGATAATTGCAAAAATAATTTTTTTAAAAAAATAATGTAGAATGATAATATTATAAAAATATGAGCAAAAATAGAAAAAATATGAACCACATTAACCTTCCAAGTTCATGACCGAGGTTATTAGATTGAAAACAATACAAATAAAAAAAATGTGAAGTCCAATCCCTAATAAATCAAATATCATAAGATGAAACTAGAAAAAAAAAATCAATCAAACAAAAAGATCTAAAAGGACTGTAATTAAAAGAACGATGGTGAAAATAAAATTAAAAAAATAAATTAGAGTGCAAACAAAAAATTTTAACTGGAGGGTGAAATTTAAATGGAAAACAACTTTAACTAAAAGAAAAACAAATCAAAAGAATGAGGGTCAAATTGAAAAAAATAAAACAACATAAACTTTGATTGAATTATGAAATTGAAAACCAATAAAACTTCAATGAAAAAACTAACGAAAAAAATTAAAAATTAAAAAAATAAGGGCTAAAATAAAAAAAAAATATAAGGAATTGTAATTGAATGACTAAATTGAAAACAAATTAAACTTTTATAAAATATATAAGAACGAAAATGAAAAATAAAAAGATTCAGGACTGAAATTTAAATATAAAAAACAAAGAGGATAATCATGTATTTTTCCTAGTAGGAGAAAGAAAAAGAAAAAAAAACGACTACCGACGACAAATCGCTTATCATTCATCATCACATACCACACTAGAAAGAAGGATGCGGTGCCACTTCTAAAAACATGGTAGAAGTACAGGATCAACAACTGGATGATATCTTACGTTCTAGCGTGTAATGAGTACGCGCCAACAACTTTTTAAAATTAAAAAAAATCAATGTAAAAAATATTAAAACACCTCTTATTACCCTGTAAATTACAAATTAACTTGTGTGAAAAGATAAAAACACCCTTAAATACATTAGCAAATACATATTTTGACAACAGCGTGAGAAAGGGAAATACTAATAAAATTCTTGGTTAACAACTCTATAATTTTTTATTTTTAAGGGTAAATAAGTTTTTTTATTTTTTAGAAGTTTATAAAAAAATAAAAAAAACTCTTAATCAACGATTCTAAATAACATTGACCTTGACAGTAAACCATATAAAAATTTTGAAAAAAAACTAACATCAATAATTTTTTAATGACCAATAAGTCTCAGAAAAAATCTCAATTACCCCCATTATCATGGCTTTTATTTTACGAAATGACAAAATAATAATTTTACTGAATTCAGAATAAATTGTATCCAGCAATATAATGAAAAAACCCACATCGCTGTATTTCTTGTTAATGATTAAGAATATTGAAAGTGCAATATATTCTTTTTTGTTAAAAGAAAAGTCTACAATGTGTCATCATCAAGAGTAAAAATGTCTTGAGAGGTTTCCCTCTTTCGAGCAGCTGGCATGGAAAAGAAAAGAGATATTGTCTTTAAAAATAGATATTATAAAATATCTATATCTTTAATTGGAATCCTAAAAAATAGCAGGACCTATCCAGCTACGATTTTTTTAAAAAAAAATCAGTGGCTGATGCAATTTTCTGCGTTGCTTTCGGATGTTTTAATTTTTTTTGGTTAGAAATTAATTTTTTTTATGTGTTTTAGATCGTTTTGATGTGCTGATTTTAAAAATGATTTTTAAAAAATAAAAAAAATATTATTTTGATGTATTTAAACACGAAAAACACTTTAAAAAATAACCGCAACTACACTCCCAAATAAACATACAGCAATAAAGGTATTTTACCCTAGTTAAATTAAGCACTAATAATTTGAAGGTATAAATGTTCAGGTCTTTTTCCTTTTCTTTTTCTTTTCTTTATCAACCATGTTTAAGCACTCCTGGTTTTTTTTTTTCTCACTGCTCGGCCCTACAGCAGCGTTGTACTGTGATCTTTGGATAACTTTTAAAATGTTTTTTAATTTAAAATATATTAAAATAATATATATTTTTTATTTTTTTAAAATTTATTTTTAATATTAAAATAATAGATACGAACAAGATATATATAGATAAAACTTTAAGGGATGTAACTTAACATGTCAGCCAATCATGTCCTAAATTTACTCTCTAGAAATCAATAGTTTGAGTCTCATAAATCTTGAAGACTTACATGATTGTTAATTTTAGAGCTCGTGAGATTAGTTAAGGCACGCACAAGTTAGCCTGAATATCTATAATTAAAAAAAATAAAAAAGAAAAAAAGAAGATATATACGGATAGGGTGATGAATAAATAAATGTTGTGTTTATTTTCCATAGCATGAATGCAAGCTTTTTTTTCCCATTCAACCAAGGAAAACGACATGGAATGCTTGTTCTGACCTGCTCGGGTTACTTTCACGGGTGTCCCGATTACCATATCTTCCATGTCGTTTAGGTTCGTGTGGGGCCACGTCTTGAAGATGCCATGGACTTTTCATCAGGCTGGACATACTCAATCAATCTCTAGTAGAATCAAATTGGGAATTTATTGTCCACCATTTCAAGCCGTCCCTTTTCTCTCTCTCTCTCTCTCTCTCGGCTGCACAAATCGAAGCCGCTCCAATATCTGAACATTCATCGATGAAAAAGAAGCATCGGCAGAAAGCAAGGGCGTGCTAGCTAAGCATACGAGGCTAATCAATACAGCTATCATGTGTGTATATGACCGCGTGTGGAATCTGTTTTTTCATAGCAACGAGATATCTGAATTATTTTATATATATGTTGATTAATTTTATAAGTTTTAAAATTAATAATTATATAAATTTTTAATAATTTTGAGATTTGTAAAACTTCAACTAATAATTTTTAAAAATAAATTCAGAACTTGAGTAAAATTAATTCACATAAAAGTTGACATTAAAAAAAAGATGATGATCTCTCATCATCTTTCTGCTTATTCATGACTCTCAATAACTCAAATTTAATCTAAATTTAATCAATGTAAAATTTAATCACATGAATTTTAATCAACAAATAGGGCCAAATAAAAAATTTAATCACATGAATTTTTAAAAATACAAAAAAAGTAGGGCCAAATAAAAATATAACATGATTCAACATCATTTAATCAATGTAAAATTTCAAAATCAAACCAAATCTAAATAAACTAGATCCACGTTCTAATGCACAAACCCCTCTGGATTATTCACAAGATTAAAAGAAGAGAGCTTTGAGGACGAGAGAGAGATAGAGAGATCCAGAAATTTGATTCGAAAAGGAAAATGAAGATCATAAACATGTATTTGGATGCGAGAGTGTAAGAGGTAGCCAATTGAGAAGGAGAGGGAGATATTTTAGAATTAATATTTGTTTGTAAGGATATTTCTTGAAGAATAAATAAATATATTTATTTTTATGTTTTTGTAATCGAATTTATTTATATTCTCTTTGTACCGGAAAAAAGGCATGGGTGTTTATGGACCTCCAGATCTAAATTTTATCTTATTTTAGCTTAAAAATACATTTAAGGGTATGTTTAGAGTGTGGTTGTGATTATTTTTTAAAGTGCTTTTCACTTATAAATATATCAAAATAATATATATTTTTTAAAATTATTTTTGATATCAACGTATCAAAATGATCTGAAAACATCAAAAAATTATTAATTTGAAGTAAAGAAAAAAATAAAAATAATTCATTTTTTTTCAAAAATATTTTTGAAATGCAAAAACAAATAAAATCAAATAAATATATCACATAAATCTTAATAACTCGATATATTCCAAAACATCATTTAATCAATGTAAAATTTCAAAATCAAACCAAATCTAAATAAACTTTGCAGTTTTAATCAACTTTTAGTAGCATGATTAAAAAGCCAAACCAACGCATCAAATTTCTCCTGTTGTGATATCTTATTGGTATAAAGATTGAATTTTTTTTTTTTTGGATGGAATGTGGTTGGCTGAAACATTTCTCTTTCTTTTGCCTATTCAAGTGACTTTCCATGCCTTTTGGGATCAAAACGTGAGAAGAATAAATTTTAAGATAGAATTATAAAAAATAAAAATTCAAGAACTAAATTGAATTTTTCAAGTAAAAATGCTACAATAATCCTCACAATATTTGATGAGAGGCGATGCAGTAAAATAAATAGGTGAATTTGCACAGTAAAAGGGCTGTCCATGTCCTTTTTTTTTATTATTATTGTAGATGTCCGGACCAGTTTATACGCATCTTAATTAATTCTATGGTTCATGAAATTAATGATTATATAAGCTTTCAATTGCCTTAAGAGGATTTAAACTTGCAATTATTAGAGAATAAATCTAAAATCTGACCAGTATCAAAATAAAATAATATCATTGTGGCAAAAAAAAAGAGAAAAGAAAAAAAATCATTATCTTGTATTCATCTTATAATACATTGGAAATAAAAAAATAGTGTATTAATATATTTGTTTTTGTGTTTTAAAAATATTTTTGAAAAAAATTAAAATTTTTTATTTACTTCAAATTAATTTTTTTTGATGTTTTAAAATTATTTTAATGTGTTGATATTAAAAATAATTTTTTAATATATTTTAATATAAAAATTATTTTAAAAATAATTAGTACTGCATTTACCTTCCTAAGCATATACATAAATATATGACAGGGACGCCTTTCAAATAAAATAAAATAATACCAAAAAAAGTTCAATTTCGAAACAGACGACAGAGCTTCATAGAAACCATCGAAGCGTTCAATATTACACGTACTTCGGTAGCTTCTAGAATTCATTCCCCCGTGGCGCCTTTTCTTCTTCTTGCATTTGCACAACCAAATATCTAACAGAGCGTTCACTGTAAAGAAACAACAGTCAGAATGGGACCAACACTGCGCTTGCTCTGACCAATATTACCACCTTGCTCTATAAATTTACATCACAGGCCGTTAGTTTAGTAGAATTGAGCAACGAAAAAGATTTGAGATCGTGATGACGGTGCAGGCACGTCCACGTCATTCCCTTAAGAGGCCAAACACGCGTAAAGCATGACAATCTGGAATCTCGATACGGTCACCTTTAGGTGAGGGCAGTTTCTATTGGATTTCCAACACGTGTCGACGTAACAATCCATAACTGTCAGATATTAAGAAGCTAGTGGCCCCCACCTTCCACCGCACAAGAAATCTCATTTCGTCTGCATTTGCATTTCATTTGCATTTGCATTAGAGAGAAACATAAAAAAATAAATAGATAAAAGGTAGGAGATAAAAAAATAAAAATATAGGAGGAGCCATAGAAGACGTAGAGGGTGGCTTCAAAGACTCGGACTTTTTGACTTAAAATAAAAAAACGCATTAAAAGAGAGAAGCCAAAAGTCTCTCTTCCCTTTTCGTTCTCTTGCTTTTTTGGTTTTGTGAAGTTAATAAAAGCAGAGAGGGAGAGAGAGAGGTCAATAAACTTGAAAGGAAGCCAGAGAACAAAGCAGTTGAGGGTTTACTCAGTTCTTACATTCCAGCCCGCTTATTTTTACATTTGGAAGCCAAGGTATGTTTCTTGAATGCTTGTTATGATTTGATGATTGGTTTATGTCTGTCTTGGTGGGTTTTCGACAACTCTTAATGTTTCTGCTTGGCTTGTTAGAAAATGTAGGTAGAGAGTGGGACTTGAGTTGTGAGGGTGTATAGCTTGTTATTTATGGAAATTATGCTATAGACTAATTTTTTAAATTGCTAGCTATTTTTTGCTATTAGAATCCAGGGTGTAGGGCGTGTTAGATGGTGCTGTTGTTTTTGTTAGGATATTAACTAATTTTTTTCATTTCTTGATAGCTTTCCTTTTCATTTGGTTACTGTTTTTGTTGAACGGCTAAAAAATTATAAAAAATGTTATTTTTCAAGCTGTTGTGTTATAATTTGGTGGGATTGAGGTACTACTGCTGTTTTTGATCTTATCGTTTTTTTCTCTCAGTTGTTGTCTCGCTCCCTCTCTGTAGTGAAAACAAATTAAAAAACCTGTGTTTGTAAATGTTTTTGAAGGTTTTATCTGTTTACAATCTTGTAGAAAAGAGACGCTGTGGAGGAGACTTTGTGATGTGCAGTGGTACAAAGAGGAAACCAACACATACTGGTTTCAACATGGAGAATGAATTTCGAAAGGAAGACGGGGTTTGCTATGATTTCTCTGGTTTGCTTGAATTGTCTGCCTTGAATGATCTGATCGGTTTTAAGAAAGCAATTGAAGAGGAGGGTCATGATGTTGATATGCCAGGTTTGTGGTATGGAAGGAGAATTGGCTCGAAAAAGATGGGGTTCGAGGAGAGGACACCCCTCATGATTGCTGCGTTGTTTGGAAGCAAAGATGTGTTGAATTATATCCTGGAAACAGGTCATGTAGATGTCAACAGGGGTTATGGGTCTGATGGGGCCACAGCGCTTCACTGTGCTGCTGCAGGTGGCTCTTCCTCTGCACCTGAGGTTGCCAGGCTCTTGCTTGATGCCTCCGCTGATCCTAATTCTGTTGATGCGAATGGAAATCTCCCTGGTGACTTGATTGCTCCAGTTGTCAAGTCTGGTTCTAATTCAAGGAGAAAGACCCTGGAGATCATGTTAAAGGGTGGTACCAGTGGTGAAGAAACATGTGTTTTGGCTGATCAAATTGCAGATGAGATGGATGGGATGGAACAGCAAGAAGTACCAATGCCAAGGGTATCAAAAGATGGGTCCGAGAAGAAAGAGTATCCTATTGATCTGACACTTCCGGATATTAAGAATGGGATGTATGGAACTGATGAGTTTAGAATGTATACTTTTAAGGTCAAGCCTTGCTCTAGGGCTTACTCTCATGATTGGACAGAGTGCCCATTTGTGCACCCTGGGGAGAACGCCAGGCGCCGTGACCCCAGGAAATATCACTATAGTTGTGTTCCATGTCCTGAGTTTCGAAAGGGGTCTTGCAGGCAGGGTGATGCCTGTGAATATGCACATGGTATTTTTGAGTGCTGGCTTCATCCTGCGCAGTATAGAACTCGTCTCTGTAAAGATGAGACAGGTTGCACTAGGAGGGTGTGTTTCTTCGCTCACAAGCCTGAAGAGCTTCGTCCCTTGTATGCCTCCACGGGTTCAGCAGTGCCTTCTCCTAGATCCTACTCTGCCAATGGTTCCACTTTTGACATGAGTTCTATTAGCCCACTTTCCCTTGGTTCTTCATCTGTCTTGATGCCATCTACATCAACTCCACCTATGACTCCGTCTGGGTCCTCTTCACCTATGGGTGGATGGACAAACCAGTCTAATGTGGTGCCCCCTGCATTGCAGCTTCCTGGTAGCAGGTTAAAAGCTGCATTCTGTGCACGAGATATGGATTTAGACATGGAATTGCTTGGGCTTGAAAGTCACCGTCGAAGGCAACAATTGATGGATGAGATTTCTGGTCTCTCCTCCCCTTCCAGCTGGAACAATGGTTTGTCCACTGCCTCAGCTTTTACTGCCTCTGGTGATAGAACTGGGGAGTTGAATAGGCTTGGAGGAGTGAGGCCTACTAACCTTGAAGATATGTTTGGATCCCTCGATCCTTCAATTTTGCCTCAGTTGCAGGGACTCTCACTGGATGGTTCAACAACCCATTTGCAGTCTCCTACGGGGCTGCAGATGCGCCAGAACATCAACCAGCAGCTTCGGTCCAGCTATCCCACCAGCTTCTCATCTTCTCCTGTGAGAACATCACCATCTTTTGGAATGGATCATTCTGGAGGTGCAGCAGCAGCAGTTTTGAGTTCAAGGTCTGCTGCCTTTGCAAAGCGTAGCCAGAGCTTTGTGGAACGAAATGCTGTGAACCGTCACCCAGTTTTTTCTTCACCAGCAAAAGTAATGCCTCCTAATCTTTCAGATTGGGGTTCCCCTGATGGCAAATTGGATTGGGGTATTCAGGGAGAAGAGCTTAATAAGCTCCGAAAGTCTGCTTCTTTTGGGTTTCGAAGCGATGGTAGCAGTTTTGCCACCGCTGCTGCCTCAGTGCCAGCAACTGTTGGTGAGCCAGACGTGTCATGGGTACAGTCCCTGGTGAAGGACACCCCTCCTGTGAAACCCGGGCCATTGGGTTTAGAGGAGCAGCAGCAGCAGCAGCAATGTCATCTTAACATTGGAGGTTCAGAGATGCTCCCTGCTTGGGTGGAGCAGCTGTATATCGAGCAGGAGCCATTAGTGGCTTAGAAGCAATATTAGCCCCGATTTGGCTCGTAGTTCAGCATTTAACTACTTATTTCTTGTCATTTTTTAAATTTTATTAAGTTTTGATGATATCCAGGAGTAAGAAACTGGAGAAAGGACAGAAGGAAAAACGAAATTGAAATTAAACCCCGAGGAAGAATTCAAAGACATCTGAGCAGGAGGAAAGGTTTCTGCTCATGGAGCTCTTAGATTCTTAAGAACAATACATTCTTTTTCACCAGCAGATGGAAGTTGTAAGCAAAATCTTGTGCTGATGAGTTAGAGGCGGTCGCCTCCGGATTTCATTTTATTACCCATGGTCTGATTTCGTTAGCTCGTGGGTTGTATACATCATATGTACTAAAAACTGTTACAGCAATTACTTTTAATAAAACATGTATCAGAATTAAGTGAATCCTTCTTTTTTCTGCGTGTACTACATGAGCCCGCGTCTCATCTTGTTCTTGTTTTGATATGTTAGTGAGAGCTTTTGTATCCATGAGCCATGAATTAACCCTTGTAGTTGATGTGAACCCATGTTCTCGTATTGGATTCTTTATCCATGGTTTTTTGCAGAAAAGTGAAGCCGATGCTGGTAACCCGCATTCTGTATCAAACTGAAGGTGGAAAAGAACAGAAGTAGACGTTTATATCCAGGACTATATGCATCTAACTGGTGATGTTAGCTCCCAATATGATGCCATTTCTCTCTTCATTCTTTCATCTTCTGTCAATGTCGTCCGCCTATCACCCTTTTTTGAATACTACTACACTATACTCTCGGCATGGAAGGGGTGAGAGATCCATTGATTCCACAATTCTCAATCGGGGGAGATTGTTGAGCACTAACGCAAAGTCAGTCTAGTTAGCATTGCTTGCTTTTCGCATCTTTTAATCAAACTTTATAAAGTAGTGGTGCACTAGAAGAAAGAAAAAGAAGCAATGGAAGCTTGGGTGCTCCAAGCCTACCTCTCCATTTCATTTCCTGTTCATGCAAAGAGCCACAATCCCCAACAAAGAAAAAAGCACATACAAGAAACCTACATCTGCAGTGGCTTTGCCTAGACTGCTTATTTTATAATATAATTTATTTGCTTAACTTAATTTGTGGGATTTTAATTTTTATTTGAGATGCAAAACATTCTTCCTTCTTATCTGCTTGGGAGAAGTATTGATTAAAACCTTAATTATTTCAAAGTACAGACCAAGCCAAGTGGATTTAAAACATTGATTCAATAATAAAATTAATAAAACAAGTGAAGACATAGATAAGCTTCAGACAAAAGTCAGAAAACGCGTCCTCAGTTTGCAGTGCAAGTCATCGTTTTGGATTCTTTTTTTAAAAAAGAAGCCATGTTCCGATATCTTAATTAGGACTTTCAAGGGTAAAACGTTAGATTTCAGGATGAGTATGAATATTGCTATACCTAGTTCTAATCCAAATCCAACCAAAATAAATAAATAACTTTTAAGTTTAAAAAAACTATATATACAGTAAAATAACTATATACTAAATAATTATAAATTATAGTATTCGAGTTTAGGTTATAAATATTCAATGGGCACTTGAAACCTGGGATATTAAAAATCTATACTAGATAGGATTGAGATGTATTTAAATAGTTGTTTTAAATTTGTGTATGGATAATACAAAACTCCATAATTTGATTTAAAGAAAGTTAAATTTGAGAAGATTTTGAGTTGAACAACAAGCTTTTCATCTGATGTTGTCATATTAAGATATTGTTTTTTTAAAGTATTTTTTATATGAAAATAGGTGAAAATAATTTTTTTTTATTTTTTAAAAATTATTTTCGACATAAGCATATCAAAATAATCTAAAAACACTAAAAAAAACAATTTATTTTTAAAAAATCACAAAACATAGTTTCTAACTACAAAAACAAACTATCCCTATAAAACATAGCTTATACCTCAACTATCATATGATACGTGATCCCATGAGTGCCCTACACAATCACTTTCATTGTCTAAACTTGATATTATTCCATAAAAAAAAAGATGAAAAGTCCATCCACTATAGTAAATGTAATTGAAAATTTCCCACTAATCAATATGAGAATACTTTATGGTGAGAATTTCTAAAGTTTCAGATATGCATTTTCATTTATAGTTTATATTAAGTATTGGTAATATATTTTCAGATTAATCTATCTTTTTAATTAAAAGATCAAAGTTTAATTGAAGAAAAAATCAAAGGTTGAAAAAAAACTTAAAATTTATTGTTTCAATTTTTCTCTTTTAAATGATCAATTATACCAAGTTTCTTGTAATAATAGAATTTACAAAGAGTATAATCTTACTTTTATAAAATTATATATTGTATATGGATTTCTAGATGCCTTCCTTCACCCTTTTATTATTATGTTCATTAATTATCATCAAGTTCATTTGAATTTACATCTTCTTATGACCTTTGAGCTTATAAATATTTATGTACATGTGTCTATAAATAGAAGCATTGTTAAGAGAATATGAAACACACATGTAACTACAAATTCATATGAAATAAAAGTGCTCCCTCTTCATCCCCTTTAATCTCCATTGTTCTTTATATATTCTATTTACTCTTTATTAATTATATTGTTTTATTATTATATGCTTTTTGATACATAGTTTTATAATACGTTATAAAACATTTAGAAATTCTCCCAATTACAATTGGTTTTCGGTCATGAGCCAAACATTTTTTATCTAAGAATATTTGGTTGTGCGGTATATGTTCCAATTTATCCGCCACAACATACAAAGATGAGTCCTCAAAGGAGGTTGAGAATATATATTGGGTTTGAGTCCCCATCAATAATTAAATATCTTGAGCCCTTAACAGGTGATTCATTTACGACACGATTTGTCGATTGTCATTTTGATGAGACTATGTTTCCAGCATTAGGGGGAGAAATTAAACAACTAGATAAAGATATTATATGAAATGCATTGTCATTATTGAATTTTTATCCTCATACAAAACAATGTGAACAAGAAGTTCAAAAGATACTTCGTTTGCAAGACATTGCAAATCAACTACCGAATGCATTCACTGACTCAAAAAGAGTAACCAAATCTTATATACCAACTGCAAATGCTCCAACCCATATTGAAGTCCCAGCAGGACAATCCACTAAAATTATAGCAAATGAGTCTATGACATGCCAGAAGTGTGGTAGACCAATTGGTTCAAAAGATAAAAATTCTTGGAAAAGAAAAGGAGCAAATAATCAAATTAGCATTATTGAGAAAGAAATATTCATAAGAAGATAGACATAACTGATCATAAAACCTCAAAAGAGGTTCAAATACCTGAAAACAGTAAAAATAAGGAGATCTCGATAAATTATATCTCTACAAAGAAAAGATGGAACCAAAATGATATAATTATTGACAATATCTTTTCATATAATATATCGCTTGATATCATTAATGAAAATAAGGATCTTGAGCCTAAATCTGTCAAAGAATGTTGACGCAGAAATGACTAGCCAAAATAGAAAGAGGAAATCTAGACGTAATTAAATTCACTTGCAAAACGTGAAGTTTTTGGACCTGTAGTCTAGACACCTGACGGTGTAAAGCTAGTTGGATACAAATGGGTATTTGTGTGAAAACAAAAGAAAATAAAATAAAATCGTAAGATATAAAGCACGACTTGTGGCACAAGGGTTTTTGCAAAGACATGACATTGATTATGATGAAACATATTCTCCTGTAGTAGATGCAATTACATTTCGGTATCTCATTAGCCTGACAACTTATGAAAGACTAGATATGTGTCTGATGGATGTATTCAAAACCTATTTATATGGGTCAATTGATAATGATGTTTATATGAAAATCCTAGAAGGATTTAAAATGCATGAAGCATATAATTTAAATTCCCAAAAAGTTTACTCAATCAAGTTACAAAAGTTCTTATATGGGTTAAAGCAATTAGGATGCATGTGGTATAATCATCTTAGTGATTATTTATTGAGAGAAGGGTATAATAATGATCTTATATGCCCATGTGTTTTTATAAAGAAGTCAAAATATGATTTTGTTATTATTGTTGTGTATGTTGATGATTTAAATATTATTGAAACTCATGAAGAGATACCAAAGATAGTAAATTATTTAAAGAAAGAGTTTAAGATGAAAGATTTGGGAAAAACAAAATTTTATCTCGACCTACAGATTGAGCATTTAGCAGATAGAATTCTCATTCATTAGTCAACTTACACAGAAAAGGTCCTTAAAAAGATTTTATATGAATAAAGCACACCCATTAAGTACACTAATGGTTGTTCGGTCACTTGATGTGAAAAAGAACCCTTTTAGACCTCATGAGGATAACTAAGAATTACTTGGTCCCGAAGTACCTTACCTCAGTGTAATTGGTGTGCTAATGTATCTTGCTAATAATACGTGACTTGATATAACATTCTCTATGAACTTGCTAGAAAGATATAGTTCTCCTACCCGGAGACATTGGAATGGAATTAAACACATTTTTCATTATCTACGAGGAAATATAGATATGGACTTATTTTATTCAAATGATGCTAATTATGAATTTGTTGGGTATGCTGATGCAAGATTTTTATCTAATCCACATAGAGGTTGATATCAAACATGTTATCTCTTTACGTGTGGTAATTCTGTTATATCATGGAGATCTACAAAGCAAACATTAGTTGCCACTTCATCTAATCATGTGAAAATACTTGCAATCCATGAAGATAGTCGTGAGTGTGTGTGGCTGAGACCAGTGACTCAATATATTCATGTAACATGTGGTTTAAACTCTAACCATACTGTATGAAGACAATACTACATGCATAGCTCAATTAAAGAGAGGATACATCAAAGGAGATCGGACAAAGCACATCTCACTAAAATTCTTCTTCACAAGTGACTTTGAAAAGTGTGGTGACATTGATGTTCAACAAATTCGCTCAAAAGATAATCTAGCAGATTTATTCACTAAAGCATTACCAACTACAACATTTGAAGGATTACGGTGCAATATTGGAATGAAACAGCTTAAAGATTTGAGATGATATATTCATGAGGGGGAGTTAATACGCACTGCACTTTTTTTTTTCTTGGTCTAGATTTTTTCCTATTGGGTTTTCCTGGCAAGGTTTTTAATGAGACAATTTTCAATGCGTAAGGCTATACAATAAACATCCAAGGAGGAGTGTTATAAAATCATAAATTGTATATGGATGTCTAGGTGCCTTCCTACACCCTTTCATTATTATATTCATTCATCATCATCAAATTCATTTGAAAATCTCCAGGTTCATTTGAATCTACATCTTCTTATGACCTTTGAGCTTACAAGTAGTGAGCATTGTTGAGAGAATATGAAACACACATATAACTACAAATTCATATGACATAAAAGTACTTCCTCCTCATCCTCTAATCTCTATTGTTCTTATATATTCATTTACTCTTTATTAATTATATTGTTTTTATTATTGTATGCTTCTTAATAACCATACATAGTCCAAATCTCTCTTATGGCAAGTTGATCCTTGTAACAATAATTGATCCAATATTTGCAACCCAAAATCTGCACTGATTTCTTCGAATTTACATATATTTTTGTATGCATTCCAATTTGTCTCGACCACTAGAGTTTCAGTCAGCTTGCAAACTTCACCCCACATGTTTGGGTTGTCAGGATCATGACAAACTTTCTTCCTAGGTTCTTCAGTTTTCTTGGATTTCGATCATCGAATATCAAGTTTCCATCAGTACGGGTTGATAAGTGTTTGTGATTTTGATTGTCGAGCTGTGGGGATAGAGTCCTCCTCGAATTAGAATCTCCCGACATTGCATCTTCCTCTGTTACTATATAAAACGAAACAGCATTTTTTAGAATTGATTACACACAATTCTTGAACGAAAAAATAATGGAAAATGAAACAAACTGTAATTGTGCCTAAAAGGGTTGTTAAAAGGGTTGTATGTAACAGCTGAATCGAGGTGAGAAACCTGATGTAGTAATGATGAAATGATCAAAATCAATAACAGAAACAGGCTGGGATCTTGCGAGCTGAACTCTGCTTCCTCCTTTTCAAATGCACAACCTTTTGTTTTCTTGTTTCTCTTCCTCACTTCTGCTCCAATATCAGAGACTTCCCTCTGATGCAACCAATTGGATCTCTTTCCATCTTCCAAGGAAACATCTTCACAGTCTTTTAGACTCGTGAATCTGCAATTATGCCATCATCACCAACTCTTGAGCAGCGCTAGCTTCTGATATTCTGTTACTCAACCCTGCCTCGTTTAAAACTCTATCAAAACCATCTTGTTCATTTTTTCTTCACTTTCCCTCGTTTACTTCTTCCACTTTCTCTCCAATATTCTCAAAGCTAAGAACAAACAACTTATTTTCTACCTCAAGAAAAGTCGGCATCTCGCGAAACGACAGTGTACTCTTAACCCATCTATTCTCCATCTCTTAGAAATGAAATAATGTCTTGAGAAATGGCACTAATTCAACAAAATTAAATAAATTAATGCGTATAAAAAAGGTAATAGTAACAGGGAAGAAAGCAAAGGGATGCTTCCACCTGAGGACCTTTAAAGACAAAAAAACAATTATACAGGTAATTGTGTATAATTTCACTGTGTTCCCATAAAAGAATATATGTTAACCGATCTTTTACGTCTTATTATAATAATCAATTTCTTTCGTACGAATAATATATTAATAAGAAATATATGTAAATCATGATCAAGATATTATTTTGATTAAAATATGAATAAAGACTTAAATGTTTTTTTTTTTTTTGCTAGTGTGTGTATATATTATTTGTTCTTTTAATGTGTGTGTATATATACATATATTAACAATTAATGGAGGAGGGGAAATCACAATTCATTTGAATAATACTTCATATTTTTTTTTTAATTTCATCATTTAATATTAAATTTATTGAGGATCAAGTTTAATAATTTATTTCAGTTTGTTTCTATAAGGTTATCCCTGTCTCATGATGCGAGTCATGAGTTTTGCAGGTTCACTTGTTTGACTCGAGTTTTTTTGGGTTATTTTTTATAATCGATTTTTTTTTTAATTTTATCCTTTACCATTTGGGTTGATTGATAATTAAGCTTCATAATTTATTTCGGTCTACTTTCTATGATGTTATCCCGATCTCATGACCCGAGTCAAAGATTTGACGTGTTAAGCTTTCTATGAGGTCACTAGTATCAATATAATTCAGTATATATTGAGAAAGTCCAAACTATCGCATTACTCGATCTAAGCAATGCATCTTAACAATGTTAAAGCAGTGCAACGAGACTCGTGCTAACCAAAAGTCTGATTCATCGTGGCATATAGGCGAAACTAAAAGTATCAAGTCTTTTGTACATGACATCCATATAATCTATAAGAACATATAAAAAGACTTATAATAGATTACAAGTCAAAACTAAATAATTGACGTTCAAATAATAAAAAATACAATACATTTGTAACCTCATACCTGATGTGGTTGTTGTGCGTCTAACTCATCTCAGTAGAACTCGAGGATATGGGTGAGATTTACCGTGAAATGTTTAGCTCCACACCATCTGACATGACAAGCCATAATGTTAGTACATTTTTCAATTTATATAATAACTTGTTGATTAAAATCAATTTTATTTTATTATTACCTAGAAACAATGGATAGTGGCCTCTAAGTGACAATGTCGAACATATTATTACCCTAACTCTTTGGACGTCCGATATGAATATGCTCTAATGACTAGAGCTATGTTAATCAACATTAAAAACTTTAACTTAGTATTTGAAATGCCATTAATTTTAATAATTAAAGAATTTAGAATAATTATACCCGGAGAAATAATAGACACTCGATAATTTGTCTTTTATTTTTTAGACAAGCTTTACATAGTTACTGGTAGAGATATGTAAGCATGCCAACAATATTCGTTCTCTATAATATACATGCTCGAGCATACATAACCATCTTGTTCTTTATCGCATTTGATGGGGGGTCTTAAGATTTATGTCCACCCATGTCAATTTGATGCAACCACCCCTATAAGTATTGGCTGGAGGCACCAGTCTTAATTGACAATCACATAAAGCATTTATGAAAATCAACCTTCCATGTCTTGTCACAAGGGTTCCATCTATCAGAAGACTAGTTAACATGGCAACATCCTATAATGTAGGTGTCATCTCACCAACATATGGATGGAAGGTGTGTCTCACATCGCCATCGCTAAACCAAAACTGCAATCAATGCATGGTCAAGATGTGTGCCACGCAACTAATTGATCTCATAAAAACTAGCCTCGATAACAAATAGACGGACATGCTCATGCAACTCCATTAATATATGTTGTCGAGGTGTTAAAGGATCACCACCCTAAAAATCAAGCAATTTAGTTATTTAAACAATTAAATTAGTTAAAACTTAGTTAATTAAAATAATTATTTTAAAAAGTTATTAATATAGAGATCTAGCCTCTTTGCATCAAATATTATCAGAATAATGTTGATCCTGCATACATAGAACCGACCTATCATCAAAACCTGTCTCAACTACCAGGTGGTCCTATCTGCAGTACTTCAAGAAGCAGTAGAACCTCTTGTAGTCCAAACCATGACTCTCTTCAGGTCCTGTAACAAAAAAAAAAAGCCTTTGTAATACAATTGAACATTCATATAGTTGAGTTAAAAATAATAATTGAAGTTTACATAATTTATAGCAAATACAAATAATTAACATACATTATATAGTTTCACAAGTTTTTTTGTTATAACCCTCTAGACCGCAGATGCCATATTTATTCAATAAGTACCCCTTTCTAGCATCCATATCATTATGTAGACGAGTGAATTATCTTCGACCCTTATCCATCTGCTATCAAGTTAGACATCCATATATATATATAGACCGGTAGATGTAGGCCACAATGACATATCTGGAAAAGGTTAAAAAACAAGAAATATATGCATATTTGTACAATAAGTTAGAGTACAAATCATCAATAAATTGCACATAGTCCATATTTTATAGAGTGCAACATGCAATTAGGTGTGAACATGGTCAATGATACAATTGTCATTTTCCACAAGTACAAGTTACTTCATTGATGTTAACCGCCTCCCTCACTTCTCTTGTAACATCAGGTATTGGAGGTGTCTCAGACTGAAATAATCTCATTCCAAGATCAAATAGAGATATCACGTATGATTTAGAAGTTGTTGCACTCCAAGTAATTCAGCTAGGATCTTTAGAGGCCAAAGCATACCACGACTAAAAAAACTCTTAAACCTTTTCTTTGCACTCTACAAAATATTTATTACACCTAAAAAAGATTATATGCACTATAGTTGATACAAGCAAGTCATAAATATTTTTAAAATATTATTAAAAACCTCTGATAAATTCGAGGTCGTATTGTCATAACAACGACCACCAGAATCATATGACAATGATTATTTTTTTAGGTTCAACTTCTAGCTGTGCTCTGATCGCATCATCAATCTCCACCAGATCCTCATATAAAATATCAAACTCTTGTTTTGAATGATTTGTACACATCCTATACAATATATTTTTCAAGGCAATATTTTTGAACTTAGTGTTGAAGTTAGTTATAAAGTGTTGTGAACAATATCGATGATATCCAATAAGCTAGAGAAAAATCCTTGCTATGTAATTCTTAATCACCACATGTCTATCTGATATAATACATAACCGGTATGATTGCCAATTATATATTGCCGAAGCAAATCTGCAAACCAACTTCAATTACTATTAGTCTTTTCATATCATAACACAACAGATAAACTTCATTATTCACATCATAAGCAATTGTAACCAGTAATTTTTCCTTATACTTACCATAAAGATGAGTGTTGTTAATACTAATTAGAGGACAATAATATTGAAACCCATTAATTGAAACACCAAATACCCAAAATGCTCTCCCAAATATTGCCTTATTTCCATCAACTATTTTATGATCTAAAGTGATAAATGTTCCCAAATTTGACTCTTTAAGTGTTCTAATCAACCTCTCCAATATTTTCTACTTAGCCATCCATGCCTTCCAATATGAGACGTCATGCTCGTAATCTCTCTCTATAGTACCTTGAATTGTTGCAACACTCGTACTTATATCCCTCTTTATAATTGTCAACATCAACTTAATAATGAGATTTGAGTCAATCTAATAATGGCGTTGCAAAATAAAAGAGTTTTGACATGTTTGTGACCCTTTTAATTATGAAATTTTCCATGAATTAGACCTCTGATATCCCCCACACAAATACCATATACATACTAGCTCTTAAACTCATTGCAACTGAACATAAATTTTTATTGAACGATGGACTTTCTACTGCAATGAATTCTTTATATATCACTGCTTAACTACAATAACACATTCAAACTTGTCTCTAAATTTCTTCCAACCTCCAATTCATCAACTGATAAATCCAAATACCTATGACTATTAGCCTAGTCATTGCATCTGTATTGATCATCCCCACTCATAACCTTAAATTTAGGAGTATGAAGAGCCATATACTGATCAACAAGCTCAACTAACTTAGCATACTTAGCAGGAGGAGCCATATATATTTCTCCTCAACCTCAACTCTATCAATATGATGGTCATCTGTTTTGTAACCTGGTTCGGATTCACCATAGCAATATGGAGTAGATGTCATACCCAATTGAGGTTCCATATAAACAATTTCATGTATCGAAATTTATTTCCTTGCATTATCATCTAACTTGGATAGATCAACAACTTATGATGCATGTGTGGTTATCTAAAAGTTACTTGGAACTTGTGTCATCTCCATACTAAGAGAGTTTCCTCATCTAGGTCTACTATCGAAATATATCTTTAGCATATTAATCTCATTAATCCTTGCAAACTCAAACATTGAATTCAAACTTCCATCACTACAAATTAATATATCAATATAACGAACTTAATTAGCCTCAGTTTGTAACATCCTCTAAGTAATTTCAATTTTTATTTCAAATAATTCCAGCCAAGTCGATCATATAACATTCTAGATAACTCGTTAATAGACATATCTAATGTAGCAATTAGAAACTCATGGCTTCCTTCATTATAAGTGAAATCATTGTCGGTATTGACAATACTACTACCATGAAAGCATAATATTTCTAAATTATTAGACATTCTATCAAACAACACAACAAAACACAAATCTAATTTATTAATATCCTGGGATTAATCAAATTGCATAATTTATAAATAAAACCATAATGGTAACATAATCGACTAAAATCTAAATTCTTCAAATTAATTTGCGAACACCTAATTCATCAAATTTTTCTATCATAACAAAATTATCAACCCAAACCATTTATTTCAAAGCTAATTATCTTATTTTATATCTAATTCGGTCTAATCCTTAATTTAACCTAAATAAACACTAACTCTAGCAAAAAAAATTTAATTCACAATCAACAGTAACCCAAAATCATTGAATATTTTACAAAATAACCTAATTATAATATATATATATATATATATATATATATATATATATATATATATATATTAAAAAATCACTATTTATAAACTCTAACATTATATGAAATCAAACTAACACATATTAGCATAAATTACATCAAATTGATAGAGGGGGAGTGTTGCATATACCTTTAAGTGTAGAATATATGTAGTGGTGGTGGCTGGTTGTGGTGATTTTGGCCGAAAAAAGGTTTGGCCGAAAAAAGGTTGACTTAAGGTCGAGAGAGAAAGAGGGGTGACACTCTCGTGCTAGAAAGAGAGAGGTGATCTCTTGATGTTATAAGTGTGTTTCTTAGTTGGGAGAAAGAGATAGGGAGGTCGTTGACAATGAGAAGAGGGGAAGGGTGGCTGGCTATGGGGAGAAAAGAGGGGAAAAAAGGGGGTTTGGGTTTAAATTTCATATGAAGTTGCCGATACCATTTATAACTCGTGTGATGCATATGGAAAATACAATATAAGAGTCACAGATGGCATCTGTGACTCGTAAAGTTGTGTTATTTTTTTTTATTGTTTTACTTTACCAAAATATTTTTCCACTATGCTAAGAATTCAAAAAACTATTAAAACCTAAAGACTTGCAATGCATGTAATTTGTCTCTCTATGCATAGGGTCATTGTACCACTAGTAGTTTATAAGATCTGATTGGTATAACTGGAAAATGATTGGTTTTAATGGATTTTTCAAAATTTTCATTTACATGTATATTAGTAATTAGTGATGATGTTCTAAAAAATAAAATTAGCTTATGAGCAAGACTTATATGTTGGATAATTGGTTAATCTTTTGTTTTTAGCAATCTAATCTATTTTTCTTAGCCAAAGTGATTGGTAGCTTGTACCTAATATCTGGTAGGTCATGGTGACTGATAGTTAGTACCTATAAAAGGTTCTACTTTATAGATTTTAGGACTCTTAGATATCTTTTTAGAGAGAGAAAATCTAATGATATTTTAGAGAGATAAACTCTGAAAATATTTATGCTAAAAATGTTGAGAATGAAGAGATTATGAACCTTTTAGCTAAGTGGTTCAGAGGGTATTTATAACCCATAAACCTTGTCGTTTTGTTGGAGTTAAGGGGTTAGAGAATTATTCCATCCTTATAAATCTATTTTATATTATGAGCTGTGTTCCACTCATTTATCCACCTAAGAGATGGAGACATGGTGTGTCATGATATATTTTAATACACTTAATGGTATTGGTGGGGTGTAGACTTGTTTAATTAATTTTATTTGTTAAGAAATAATTCCTCTAAAATTTATATAAAATCTGTAGAAGTGTGGTGTTAGATTCAGAAATTATATTTTAATTAAAACCCACGTTTGAACATGGAGCACCTAACGATGCACGGGGTGTGATGACAAAACCTTAGGCTTGACACCCGCGGAAGATGCGTACTAGGGCCACCCTATTAGCCTAACAACACCTGTCAGATCTAGTAGCGCCCACATTCCAGGATAATTATGATATTGCACTATGGAGACCAAGTTCATCCCTTGGAGAGTTGTGGTGATATTTTCCTAGGAAAACCAAGTTCATCCTTTCTTAGAAGAATTGCATATTCGTAGGATAATTGTGTTATTATACTAGGAAGACCAAGTTAATCCCTTTCTAGGAGAATTGTGCATTCCTAGGATAATTGTGTTATTGCATTAGGATAATTATGTTATTGCACTAGAAAGACCAAGTCAATCCTTTCCTAGGATAATTTCACATTTCTAAAATAATTGTGATATTGCAATAGGGAGACAAAGTCTGTCCCTTTCGAAGAGAATTGCACATTCCCATTATAATTGTGTTATTACACTGGGGAGACCAAGTTCATCCATTTCTAGGAGAATTGTCATTCTTGGGACAATTGTGTTATTGCACTAAGAAGACCATGTCCATCCATTCCTATGAGAATTGCACCTTCCTAGGATAATTGTGCAATTATGTTATTGCACTAGGGAGACTAAGTCAATCCTTTCCTAGAAGAATTGTAGGGCTATTGTTTTAGGAAGACCAAGTAAATCCATTCCTAGGAGAATTACAGGGATATTGCCTTAGGAAGACCAAATCCATCTCTTCTTAGGAGATATGAACATTCCCAAGATAATTATGTTATTTCACTAGGGAGACTAAGTACATCCCTTCCTAGGAGAATTATGGGGCTATTTTCCTAGGGAGACCAAATCCATCCCTTACTAGGAGAAATGCACATTCCCAGAATAATCAGTTATTGCACTAAGGAGACCAATCCATCCCTTCTTAGGAGAATTGCACATTCCCATGAGAATTGTGTTATTGCACTAGGGAGACCAAGTACATCTCTTCCTAGGATAATTATGGGGTTATTGCACTAGGGAGACCAAGTTCATCCCTTCCTAGAAGAATCACACATTCCCAGAATAATTATTGAGGGGCCTTCCGATTGCCAACACGACTTGAGTGAGGAGTTGCACCTGACTGATGAGTTGTTGAAGGTCTAGTTGGGCAAGAGTTTCCATGACAATGAGTAGATTTGTCTCGCGTTTTGGCCCAGATGGGTATTGATTGTGTGTCATGGAATGGATTCAAAATGTCAAAAGCAAGCTTTAAGAAGAAACCAAAGACTTTTTAGTCAAGTTCCCACAAACAATGCCATTGATGATGTCCCAAAAAAATCCAAGTAGCTTATGAGCAAGACTTGTGTGTTGGATAATTGGTTAATCTCTTAGTTCTAGCAATCTGATCCATTCTCTTTAGCCGGTGGTTGATAGCTTGTACCTGATGTATGTTAAGCCATGATGGTCGATGGATGATACTTGCAAAAGGTTCCCTTTTATAGAATTGGAGACTCTCATATGTTTAAGTATCCTTTTATAGAGATAAAGTGCAATGATATTTTAGAGAGATAAAATCTGAATATATTTATGCTAAAAATATTGTGAACCTTTTACTTAGGTGATTCATGGGGTTTTCATAGCCCCTGAACTTTGTCGTTTTGCTGGAGTGGAGGGGTTGAAGGGTTATTCAGCCCTTATAAATAAATCTTATATTGTGAGATGTGTTCCACTCATTTTCCAACTAAGAGATGGAGACTTGGTGGGCTATATGAGATTTTAATATACCTAATGATATTGGTGGAGTGTAGACTTGTTTAATTAAGTCTACTTGTTAAGAAATAATTCATTTAAGATTTATGTTAAATCTGTAAAGGTGTGACATTATATTCAGGCATTATGTTTGAATCCATGAGTGTAATGGATCTGACCACACGTTAGGCCTAGGTGAACATTGAGTGCCTGGCCACGCCCGAGGTGTGATGGCAAAAATGTGGAGCTTGACACCTACGAGAGATGCATGTCAGGCCCGCCTTGTTGGCTTGGCAGAGCGTCAGGCCAAGCTGTTGGGCCCGACAGCACCTGTCAAACCCAAGAACGTTCAAGCCTAGCGCACTGTGAAGCCCAGATGCACCCGGGTGTGGAAGGCGCCAGACCTAGCAGCGCCCCAACTTGGAAGTGTGCCAGGCCCAGCGCGCCTATGATGGAGGCATCAGGGGATGATGCTTGTTAGCCCAACGCGCCCGAGAGTTTAGGAAAATTATACTCGTATGTTTTTCTTGATCTAATATTTTTTGAAATATATATATACACACACAAAAAAAAAATTACTAATAAAATCTTAGTTCATCAATTATTTATTAGCATTCATCAATTTTTTCCATTAATGAGAAAAAATATATATAAAAAAATCCGACATTTTGTTTTGTTTCTTGAGGTTAAATTTGGTATTGCAAGCTAGCAATTGGATCTCTTTCTAAAAAAGTGGTTTGTCTAATAATCAAAGTCTAAAAATGTGGTCCGATTAACAAAAGGTGCTCATTGGTGTAAAACATCATTTAAGTGAAGAAAGAAAAACTAGTAGTAGATGATTTTAGGATTTTAAATTTGAAAAGAGAGAACAACTAAAAAAATCAAATATTACTAAAAAAATGATTGATTTTGGGATTTTCAATTAGAAAAAAGACAATAACTAAAAAAATCCAAATATTACTAAAAAAATTATTTTCTATACCACCACCAGAATTCTTATATTTACCGAAGGAATTTACCGTCGGTATTTGTACTATCATTCCACTGACGATTAATTTACTGATAAGATCACAGACGGAAATGCTTCGTCGGTAATAAAAAAATATTATTACAGATGAATTTACTGACGGGAAAAGTGCGCTAAAAAAATTATCTGCTTTATTCTGTCGGTATTTCCCTCGGAAAGCTTGTCATATAACCGACAAAAATACCGTATGCAATTTCGTCGGTGATTATTTAAAAATATTTTTTTAAAAAATTCATTTAATAAAACGAGAAAATAATTAAATTAATATAAATCAACACTCCATAATACTCAGAACTGAGTTGCTTGGAAAAAAAGAGAAGAAAATCAACACAAATAAATTTGCAACAAATAAATAACACAAAAAAAAAACAACAACAACAAATAAATAAATCAGCTAAAAATAATTTCATATGAAAAAAATGAAGTTGCGATTGCTAAAAATTTAAAAATCCTATAAATAAATCAACTAAAAATTGATCTCATATGAAAATAAAATCCTACAACAACATTCATACAATTATTAAGAATAGAAAAATTTAAAAATAAAAAAAAAACAAATATAATGCGAAAAAAACACAAATAAAAGAAGAAAAAAGAAAAATCTTACCTTAATGTAGTTACGAGTGATGTTGAGAAGAGAAAAAAAAACAAATTCATAAATTATGTTAATTAAAAAAAATTGAGAAGAGAAAAAAAAAAGATGAGAAGACATACCTGAGCGTGGAGGAGAAGAAAAAGAGTTGAGGAGAGAAGAGAAGAGAAAGAAAGAAAGAAAAGGATGTTGATGTTTTTGACAGAAGGGCAAGAAGAAGAAGAAGAAAAAGAGGCATGTATGTTGTGAAATAATATATTCTAGTCTTTTTATTGGAGCATTTTACTTAAATATTAATATTTTTAACCATTCCGTCGGTGATTCCATCTGTAATATTTAATTTAAATTTTTAATTTAATCAAAAATTTTCAGAAACCCGCCAAATAACACCGACGACTTTTTAATCCGTCGGTGATTTCATCTATAAAGAACAGCAATTAACAGTGCAATTAAGAAATGAACAGTTCCAGAGTTCTCTGAAAAATACCGACGGAATTATCGACGGTATTAATACCGTTGGTATAAATGACACGTTATCGTATTTTTTGACTTTATTTTAATTTTTTTTCCAGAAAATATTTTTGTTTGTACAGTTTAGTGCAATTTACCGACATATCCATAGAGAATTCAAGTAGTTCTTTCTTTTTCAATACCAAACATATCCCTTTTCTTTAAAGGAAAAGGACTGCCTCGCGCATGTATAGATAAGAAGTCCGAATCATCTCTCTTTCTCTATGGCAGGGAAAAAAGGGAGAGGCTTTAGATCGTGTTCTTATTCTGTATGTGCTTTGTAATAAAGCTTCTCGAGCTTAAAATTTGTACAAACATGGCCGATCTTATATTAAAAAAACCACAGCAACTTGAGAACTTAAACTATGAAATAAAATCTCGATCATCATCATGCACGTCCAAGAGAGATTTGTTAGATTGCATTGCGAGAGATATTGTCTGGTAAATGTGTCCAGGAAGTCAGGGAATCCATGCAGAGAAGATTCTTTTTGGGTTCTGCTGCCTTAAGAAAAGGAAATGGGCAGAGAATCCTTGCAGAGAAGATCGGTTCGATTGCATTACTTTAAATTCTTTTTGGGAATCCACGCAGAGAAGATTCCTTTTCAAAACTCACCGCCATAACTTTACTGTTTAGTCGGTGCTCAATCCGATGTGGTGTTCTTTCTACGTACGATGACGACGACGAGAGTCCACTCCTTAACTGTTAAGATATAGGGTATAGGCAGGTGCGGATCTACTGCAAGGATTTTTTTTAAAAAAATTAGTTTTAGTTTTTGAATTTTTGAGTTTTTCATAATAGTTATGTATAAAGCCTATTTAAAAATAAAATATTTGCTCTCCACCTTAAAGAAAGAAAAGGTGAAGCTGCGAGGATAATTACACAACAAGTCTGGAATTTTGACGGTAAGAGGTCACCATTAGATTAAAGGTAAACTAGTCAACAAGAAATCATAAAATAGGTGAAATTTGGGCATGATTTATCGTTACATCACTGAAAAAAAGCTTGAAAGTTAGAATGGATTTGACGGCTAAGAGGTCGGCATTAGATTGTGAAAGCTCTTGTTTATAACGGGGAGTGTGATTATAGTTGTTTTTTAAAATAATTTTTGTGTTGAAATATATTAAAATGATTTTTTTTTATTTTTAAAAAATTATTTTTGAGATCAGCGCATCAAAACTATTCAAAACACAAAAAAAAATTAATTTTTAATAAAAAAAATAATTCTTTTAAAAATACAGATACAACCACGTTTCTAAATACTCCCTCACTCCTTACAAAACTTTTAGATATCAAGATCAATGAACATAAGTGAATTAGAGAAATTAAAGATGAGAAAATAATTAAGAAACTATTTACCAAATAAACAGTTTAATCAATTATTTTCCTGCTCACACCTCCTTCAAAGTCTGAAACTTATAAACCGAATGCATCAGGATGCCCATGTCCCCTTAGCATTTAGTTGATGTGGGCTCTGCATGCTTCCAAATTTCTTAGAACTTAGGTGGGCGAAGATTAAAATCTCGAA
>Ga0307515_10004147_pt1 | contig 30168 bp, 18 predicted proteins | sample 17_EM_MG_FD_194513 | JGI IMG/M metagenome (GOLD analysis project Ga0307515, IMG submission 194513) | Populus trichocarpa ectomycorrhiza microbial communities from riparian zone in the Pacific Northwest, United States - 17_EM | ecosystem: Host-associated > Plants > Roots > Unclassified | place... | reverse complement strand
CTTTCATTATATAGGAAAAGTTGTGTTGTACATGGCCATTACAAAGAGGGAATCTAGGGATTTAAATAAGGTCAATTTCCTTTTTCCTATTTTCTATTCAAGCATACAGCTGTAACAGCTGTGACTTTCCTATTTCCTATTGAAGCATACAGCTGCAATAGCTGTATGCTTGTGACTTTCCTATTTCCTATTCAAGCATACAGCTGTAATAGCTGTATGCTTTGACTTAAGTCTTTCTATTGACAACATCAACCAAAAGTTAAACGAATAAAGGAAATAAGCATAAAGATAGAGAATAACTACAAACCTGGTGCAGCAGATTCTTATGAGTAAGCATGACACCTTTTGGATTTCCAGTGGTTCCACTAGTATAAACAAGTGTAGCAATATCGTCAGAGCTTATTGTTTCATATTTATAGTGCTGCCCTGCAATCATTATCAATAGAAAATTCATAAGATAATCAATCAAAGGAAAGTGAGGTGTTGTTCTTTTTTTCCCTTCTTTTTTTTCAACTAGTATAGAACTATATTATTTCGCAAAAAAATAATATAAAGTTTATTTTGTGTTTTATATGTATTTCACAGTAACATACACTAAACTGGACAGGCAGGTGAGCTATATAAATTGAACACAACACCCTCCACTAAAAGCAGCACAATGATGCAATCACTGCTTGACAAGTGATATAAAAGTTTACATCTTCCTTGTAACTCTGTAATATCGTGAACAATGATGACATGATGAACAATAGTGACAGAGACAGTTTTCTTAGCCTCGTTGATCCACAAACTGGCTTGCACATGCACAAACACAAAAACTACAGATGTATTGCATATGCATGATCGGCTAAATAGAAAGTAAAGCCACTTTGAGCATAAAAATCACCACTAATGCTTCTAATATGACCAAAACATACTAACAAGCCAATCTGAGCAGCGTGGCAATTGAATTCATTATTAGATTCTTGTTTCCATCCTAACAAATACCTCAACTGCACAAGCTTGGAACCATGAAAAATATATGGAAATTTTGTCTGATACACATGGATCTACCTAACTGGTTATGGGTTGCATCATGATCCAGGCATAAAGGAAAACTGTTTCAGCGTTTGAGTTTTCTCAAATATTCTGGCATTCTCCCTACAACATATAAGATGCTTTAAGTAGTCAAGCGTTAACAGCAGTCAGCCAACAAGAAAACCTCTTCATGTAATATGAAACGGGGATTTAAAATATAAACTCAAGGATCTCACAGGAAGAAGTGTGCTAGATGATTGGTAACATAATACATATATACACTCTTCATATTTATTTTCAAATTGATCAACTTACTCGCATCATCGGAGTCTGAGAAAGCTTTACAGCTCTCTTGCCCCAAATCTATAATCTCCTTGTAACTGAAAATAGGTATGCCCTCCATTCTGTTGATGGCAAGGTGTGACTTCTCTCCCCAAAGTAAAATGACAAATCTGGGAGCTGCCTTGGAACAAAATGTTTCTACAATTCGATTGAACAATTCAGGATTGTCCACTGCAAGTGCAACACTGTAGTAATAATTCAGAAAATCAGCAATACCACTAGTGCAATCATAGATTGAATACAAAAGGAATCCTGAAACTCTTGAAAAATAATTGTAATACCATTATCACAGCAATTCGAATATCATTGATTAAAACACATTCAATGCATCTTAGGCAAGTGTGTCTGTTGGTGTTTTATGGAACTGCCAGCCAAAACCAACCTTGTCTGACCCAATCCAAATCGACAAATTTTTTTAGTGTATGACAAGTCCAGCCAGTTGTAGAAAAGCACAAGCTCAGTAGCTTAGCGGGGGTCACAGAATAAAGTTACAAAGACACCATTTTATTCTCATCTTAGTACTTGAAAGTTAATACTCTGAGCCAAGTACTAACCAAAATACAAATTTATTCATTTTTTATTTTTCCTATCAATGTGTCATTTGTTTCTTTATCTTCTATATCCTATAGTTGCATTACCATAAGCCCAAGTCTTTCCCCGTAATTTCAAATCCTAAAGCCCCTAACTTACAAGCTCTACCCCCAGAATTAAGGAAATGGCAGGAGGAGTATCGAAATCCTGTATACACATTTCCTTAGCTTCTACAAAAAACTAAACTGGCTTACAATTAATCTATGAACACTTAACCATCCTCAGTTATCATCCATGTATAAAATGTAGAAATGATATACATAAAATGGAAGGTTTTCTTGCAAACCTTTCAGAGTGAATGTATATTTGTAATAGCTCTTCAATAGATGATCTTGATCCCCTCACCACATCAACTGCTCCCATGGCCATCATACCTAGGACAAATATCAATAAGATATATAGAAAATTAAAGGTACGACTACCATGCATCATTGTACTTTATGCGTCAAATGAAATAATAAGCCAACAAAGATTCTTCAAAGAGGAGCACATGGACACTGCAAAATGGAACACCTTCTTCCCTTCCACAATTAAACACCCTGGACATTCAGGCTTCTTTTTTATTTTAATGATATCCATGTGTACAGGCAGCATTTTAACAATGAATTTCCCAGTTTCTCTGGGCCCAAGAACATTGTTGAATCCATGATTTGTTCAAGGCAAAAAAAAATCTGGCACATATGGATTAAAAAGTTCGATAAAAAATGTTCAAAGGTTCTAAATCTGTCACATTTTACGTTTTAGGAGCACTATGGCATCTTAATATATATAAAGAATTTTTAAGCCTTTAGGAAAGGCTCAAAGCGGCTATTGAAATATTATATACCAGAAAGTGGCTATTCAAAAGTTTCATGTACTCAATGATTGCAAATTACAATTATCCATTTCCTTGCAAATGATTTGTAGTGGTAATAAAGAAAAGGGTCAAATTATTTTATTTTGAGTTCTTTACTCCGGTATTACGAACAATGACAAACACTAGCCAAAAACATCCTGCTAGTGGCAATAACCCTCTTAAAGGTAAAACTGAAATGCTCTTGCATAGTGAAAATGCTAAGACATAAACCATAAGGGATGGGGGAAGAGAAAAATATAGGATAAGGAAGAAATACTGACTTTAGCAATAAGGAAAACATATTTTAAACTGCAAGGTACCTTGATCTGTAACAAGCCACCGGTATGAATTATCAGCAAAAAGTGCAAGTTTCTCATCTGGCTTAACTCCAATAACCCTCAAGCCTTCAGAAAAATCCAAAATTTCCTGCTCCAACTGCAATTTTGAAAGAAAAGGAACTGTTTGATGAGAAAGCAGTTAATTTAATCAAATTAACTTGTTTTCCAAGAACATGAAAGAACTTTCATTCCATATCAGGCAAAGAACAAGGGTCCAATTCAAAATATGGTACAGACCAATCAGCAGGAACAAACCTTCACAATTTATTACAACAAATGGAATCAATGGGTACTCTTTTCTTCAAATAACAGTGATATTGTACGCATATAGATCAAGTATCATACATAGCAAGCAACTCACTTATAGATAAAACAAATATAGAATCAAACGCAGAAACATTTATGTTATTTTCTTTTCTAACATAGAAATGGAGCGTGTATCTTTTAATGAAAAATTTATTCAGTATAAGGACCTGGAACCTAGTTGTGGGAAAGGACCTATTCTCTTACCAGCCCAATTTTTCTGAGGTTGTAAGATCATTTACATCATAACAATTAACTTCATCCATTTACCTCATTTTGTTACGATTTACTGTGGAAATGGAAAAATGCAGAGAGCTGAAGGGAGAGCACTTCCAATATATTTGTGTTTTAAAAGAGGATTAAGAAGTAAGACCATTAACAATTTAAAAGTAAAGCATTTGATGTATAGTGTACATAAATCATTATAAGTGCATCATATTTTGAACTCCAGAACTAGAGTAGTCTGTTGAGATTTGATATGGTCCTATCAGACCAAAGAGACCACCATCCATCCATATTGCTTAATAATGATCGATAGTCCCCAGGAAACTTTTAATAACACTGCCAATATTTTCTTAGTGCTCGACCAAAAAAAATATGATTTCCCTGATTCTTGATCATTTTTTCAAAGCTCAACCTCATCTCAATGAACCATAAAAGTTTCAAATATCCTCAAGTAAAAGAACACACCCATACTGGAGCACAGTATCCATGTTTGTGTCTGCAAATTCCAAGCTGACTTAAAATCATGTAAAAAGCATGCATCTCAGCAGTGCATATAAATGTAGTCAAAGAACTGATATGGGTCATATAGCTAACATGACATATATTGCACCAATTCAAATTTGTTATGAATTAAGTTCATAATCTTATAGCTCCAAGCACTATACTGGAAAGTGATTTTTGGATACATTCAATCACTTGAGCTGTGTGTAGAAAGAACATAAGTTACACTGAGGACACAAATTGTTGCTTCACGTGCTTCTCAAGGAGATACATAATCACAACAAACTAAATTTATATTGGAAATTTACCTGTTTATATGTCAAACTTGTAGGTGGATCATGATATGGATCCACCACTGCAATCCGATCACCATATTTCTCAGCTGAAGACCTCCAAATGTCAGGAACAGCTCTCCAATCATCAGAGGTCAAGGCACCATTGCTGGAAACTAGGGTCCTTTCTAGGTAAGGTGAACACCTTCTTATCTTAATCTCCTCTGTCTAAAGGAAAAATCATAAGAAAAAAAAACCCATAAACCTAAGCACTCCTAATCATATTTCTTGTGAGAATACAATAAACTTTAAACTAAAAACAAATTGACGAGAGCGAAAGCCTTTTCATTAATCAATAAAACAGCATATTCATGACATGATATTAAGGGAGAGCATTAAGGAAGCTGGTTTCTCTTCGTTTAATTTCTCAACTCACAAGCCCACTTTTCCACAATTGAAATTGCCTTGTCCGGGTAAAGAGATAATGCTGCCATACCCACATGACCAATGAAGTAAATACCCATGGAAAACGTACTATGTTGTTGTCACAATAACTACAAGAAATAGAAAAATCATTCAAAAACAGAAGTTCCTCACCAAAAAAGTTGGTGTCTAATTAGTTGAAAATTAAATACGCAAATATTATTCCGCAAATGTTTAGAAAATAATGAAATGGTCCAACAGCAGAGAAAAATTCAGGCCAACAGACTTGAAGGCAACCATTGAAATCAGAATGACATTGATGAGCGGGTGGCACAGTTATGTAATAAGATATATTTAGAGTGCTGTCATGACATATGAGCACTGAAGGACCTACATTCCAAGAAAACAGTTGAGACCCTGGACCACAGTTAATCCACAACTTCCGCAAATCCCAATTGGCCTAAAATCTCAATTACACTTTGAATTTCTTGCAAGAACAAATATTTCCAACCTAAATTCCTCGAACAATCTCCTATTCCCAATCCATTTGACAGCTTATCTAGTCAGAAATATAACTATTTCCAAATATTCAATCATACCAAAAAAACAAGAACATAACTGATAAGACAAATCAGCTGTTAACAGCTAAAAACAAAAGCTAAAGAGTGATGGGCATCACTTCATCTAATAATAGCACAATTCTTAAGAACATAACAGAAATTCACACCTGAATACAAAAGAAAAGAAACGAGTTTGCACATATAAAAAACATCACGTAAAGAACCCACAAAAAAAAAAGATAAATCACATGATATGTTTGTTTCTATACAAGCTAAATTCAAAAGGGTACATGAATTACCTTGGTTTCGCAAGAAAGTCGAAATCCTCGACGTGAAGAGAGCCCATTACTGAATCTTTTATGGAAAATCTTGGAGTTCTTGAAATTATAATGAGGGACCAAGAATTGAAAAGCAGCATGCCTTTTACCGAAATCAGTACCACCAAAATGAGAGCAAAAAGTTGAAGAAACCGTTGACATTGGATTCGTTGGAAAGGAAGACACAGAAAGCACTGTGGCAGTAGTCATCGGATTCACCAAAGCAGCAACCACCACTAAACTGACACAGACAAATAAATATATGAAGGGTTAGAATAAAAAAGAAAAAGAAAAGAACGAAATTAGCGGGCGATTGAATCTATTTTGATTTTGTTTTAGGTGGGGATCTTTGTGTCCGTCACCAAGGGAGCAAATATATAGGTGTTGACGTGTTGACTTGAGAGTATAGTATAATCTTAGTCCCTATATATTTATTAATATTTAACTTTGGTCCCTAATCTTTAAATCTCTTGATATTACTCTTAAGGAGTCCTATCTAACCATTAAATGGTGAGTAATTAACCGAATTTGATGAAGTCTACTTTTTTCCCCTAATATTTTCTTTCAAATTTCTATACATAATAATCACACTACTTCGCAGGACTTTTAATAAGAACTTGCGCATGCTTTACTTGAAATCTTATTTTTAGCACATTATTTGCTTTGCTTTAGTTTCTATTTTATTTTTTTCATCACTATATGAGTAATTAACCTTAAAATGTTTTTCTCTTAAAAAATCATTGTTATCGTCACCACTCCAGAACTTTCTACTCATACAAGCAAAGTAAATATATTAAATTGTTATTAAATATATGAGTTTTATATTTAATTATTAAATATTTTCTTTATATAGAATGTCTTATAACATCTTTATGTTATGTCATTACGATGGAACTTTTGTTCTTGATGTGAAAAGTAGTATGACATACAATGACAAGAGTAGTTTTCTATTAAATGATAATTTAATCATATCATATGCAAAAATAAAAATAAAAAATATTTGTCATGGACTTGGTGGAATTACAATGATTTTGACATTGATATAACTTGAAGGTGTCAAGTTAGTAAACACCGGTATTATCATGTACCAATTGTATGTAATGACAGTTTTAAGATAATGATTGATTTTTTTATCCAAAGTTTATTGAATATAATGATATTGTGTGTGAGTAGTTGATCAAATTATTTTTGTGCCCTAACTTCTGGTCGAATAGGTATAAGTGCATCACAATCTGCTAGTCCTTCAAAATAAGTTAGTAAAGAGAAAAACAGTTTTATTATTAGATGATTTGCTACAAAGGATTGATGATACGATATTTGACAATCCAATAGCAAATCAACATAGATTTCACTATTTTGATTCTAGTGACAATGAAGATGATGAGATGTTAGACTTGAATGAGATGTTAGACTTGAGTGAGATGATAAATGTTGATGATAAATTAATACCTCTCTTCTGTTCCTAAAACTAGAGATGCTTATAGGTTTACATTTTTTTTTTTTATGATTAGGCTTGTTTTTTATGATTAGGCACTTAGTCATAGACGTTTGCTAGGAGGATCTGTTTTAGAGTTGGACAGAAATTCGGTAGTGAAAATGATTTAGTTGATGCAGTTAAACGGTGGCACATTGCACATTCGTTTGAATATCGAGTTCAACGGCCAACCTCGATTTTTATTCAATTATAATGTGTGCAAGCACCTGAATAAAAAGTGATATTTACATGGAGGATATCATATAAAGGTCGAATTCATTTGAGATAAAAAAAAAAAAAGAAGTTAAAAAGATCGCACATATATACCTCGACCTTTATCCAAAAAGACCATCATTAACTCGATGCAAATGTTATTGTTAATGTTATATTAACCCTTGTGATGAATGATCTTTCAATGATGATTGCAAGCATTCAAGATGAAATAAAATTGCATTACAAGTATAAAATATCATATGACAAAGCATGAGTTGCAAAACAGAAGGTGTTTGAGTATCTATTTGGTTCATATGAAGAGTTATTTAGAAAATTACCAAGGTTGTTGTTGGCAATAAAAGAATCAAATCCTTGAACAACTATTGATTGAATTCATAAAGAAAATCTTTATGATAGTACAGTGGTATTTGAGAGAGTTTTTTGGTCATTTAGGCCTTGTATTGAAGGTTTCAAATATTATAGGCCACTAATCAGTATTGATGACACATATTTGCATGGGTTATATGATGGTAAATTATTGATTGTAGTTGCTTTTGATGCACATAATTTGATATTCCCTTTAACTTTAACAATTATTGATGAATAAAATAATTATAATTGGAGATGGTTTTTACTTTTCTCATAGAGATACGTTATACGTGATAGAACAAGTATATGTATAATATCATATTAACAAGTATATGTAGTAGAAATTTAACATGAACCTATAGGATACTATCGGTATTGTGCCTAACATTTTGTTAACAACTTTAATCATAATTTCAAAAACCTATTTACAAAAAAAGATTTGATGAGGATATGTTATGAACCTTTAAGGCACAAATTTGATTTATAATACGAAAGAATGTGTAAATTGGACCCAGCTTGGAAAAGCTAGATTGAAATCAAAGCAAATCAACTATTATTCATTGTGACAATAGCTCTGCAATTAAACTTTCAAAGAATCTAGTAATGCATAGTCATATCAAGTGTATAGATGTACGCTTCCATTTCATTTGAGAACTCATAAAGGATGGTACAGTGGAGTTGGTGCATTATAGCACATAGAAACAACTGACTAATATAATGACTAAATCACCCTAGCTGGATATTTTCTTGAAGGAGGAGTTTGTTTTGATAGATACAAACTGAGTTCTTATAACATTTAATTTAAAGGAGGAATTATTAGGATTTGTTATTCTGGATGTTAGACAGTTGTTAATGATAACAAACCACTAAGACAATAAATCTCCATTGTTAAGGCATGGTTGTTTGATTGAATTAGTTATGCCATGTTATTAGGATTTGTTAGATGTGGGTTGTTATTCTTTTTGTTTTAGTTTGTTTTGTAAGACTATATAATATCCAAGTGTGTTCTTCAATAAAATTAAGAGATTTCTTCTAATTATATTATCTTCTTCATAATTAGTCTATTCTTAATATTGTCATCTTTTATCTAGTAACCTAGGTCATTAGAACTTGATATTCAACAAAACAAGAAGGATAATTACAAAAAATACCTTCTATACTTTAGTCTATTTTTCATTTTCAATCTAATATTTGAGAAATTATGGTTTGCCTTTATAGTCAATGAAAAAAAAATCAAATTAGATAAAAACACACATTTGCCCTCATATATAATAAATGTAAGTCTGCATAATTTTTTCATAAATGTCATTTCTCTCTCCTAAAAGCGATTTTTTTCTGCATCTTTCTCTCTCTAAAAACACAACACACCCACACATAAATGCTAATTCTAAAGCAAGATCTTCATTTTTTTATATAATCAATCTCTTTGTACGAGTATCAGAGACGAAAACCTATTATATGTGTTATTTCTTGTTTTTGTTTAGTTGTTAGTAAGGGGGTACAATTTACTTGAGATGATTGTTTTTCTCATATGTCATCTTTATGTTGTTTAAAGTTGAGAAATAAATTGAGTGGTTATGATTTGAGGTCATTAATTGCTAAGCAACATGTGCTTTCTTGAGTTCTTATAAGCCATCATGTTAGTATTAACATTTTAATTATGTTTATTTTTTTACCATCTTTTCTCATATGTATATATTTAGTTTTGGAGGAAGCTAGTTATCATGTGCTTAATCATTATAAGGATCCAACCTCTACATCTCCTCGTATACTTCTTAAAATTAATTGCCTCAATAACAACACACTTAGACTTAATTTCATACATACCAACAAAGTAAAAATCAACATGCTAGAAAAGATCAATTTTAAAGTTGTTAATGAATTCTGTTTTTATTCTTGTTTTTGTTTTGTTGTGTTTTATTGGATGGATCTAAAAGTATATTTCTTGAATGAATGAATTGTGTTATTTCCTTATATGCAATACTATTATGAATTCTTTAGTTCCTTTCTTTCACATAAATAATGCCTAAAAATTGTTTGATGAAATGCCTAAAGAGAATTTATGTTCAAGAATTTATGTTCAAGAAATTATGGATGATATCATTGTAATTATAAATTATGGTTGTAATTTTGTTATTTTTATGCTCCAATGGCTTTTTAGTCATTAAAATGAATATAATAGTAAATTTATAAATAATCATATAGTTTTTTGTTAATTTTTTAAGACAATAAGTGTTATTGTGTGTATAAAGTTTAAGAGATAAACTATAATTTTTTATATCTTAGATTAAAAGTGAAATATAAATAAAAATATATAAGGTTTTTTTGTAATTATTTCAAAAATTTATATAAATGAGCCTTGAAAATTGATTTTCAAAACAAATCATACATGATATTTATTGATATCTATAATATAAGTGAATTAAAATTAAATCTCATCGATGGTATGTATCAAATCTTAAAATTTAATATACAAAGCTAAGATTGGTGTATTTACAATATATTAAGATAAAAGAAAGTAAATTAACTCATGAAATCAATAAAAGCAACAAACCTAAGTCTTCTTTCCCCCATAATTTCAAATCCTAAAGTCCAATAAAATTATAATTAAGGAAATGATAACAGACGGTAGGATTAGGATTGGTAGTTGAATATATATATAACACTTGCATTCTTTTTAACAATACGACATCGTTGCCTTATGAACAGAACAGGACGTCGTTTAACCGTGTCCCCTTCGTAATAGGACGTCGTCTGCGGTGCGAGCATATGTTATTTATTGCAGTCTCTCTCTACTCACTGGCTTCTGCTCTTCTCCGTTTGTGTGTATCAGAATTCAGAGCGCAAAACTTTGTTTAAAAAATTAGGTCAAAAGAAATTCAACATCAAGATGGCACGAAACGAAGAGAAAGCTCAGTCGATGCTCAATCGATTCATAACACTAAAAGCCGAAGAAAAAAAGAAACCTAAAGAACGCCGTCCATACCTAGCCTCCGAATGCCGCGACCTCGCCGAAGCCGACAGGTGGCGTCAGCAAATCATGCGCGAAATCGGCCGCAAAGTCGCCGAGATTCAAAACGAAGGTCTCGGCGAACACCGCCTCCGCGACTTAAACGACGAAATCAACAAGTTAATACGCGAGAAATCGCATTGGGAACGCCGTATTGTTGAGCTTGGCGGTCCTAATTATGCGAAACATTCTGCTAAAATGACGGATTTGGAAGGAAATATTATTGATGTGCCTAACCCTAGCGGGCGTGGGCCTGGCTATAGGTATTTTGGTGCGGCGAAGAAGTTGCCGGGTGTCAGGGAGTTGTTTGAGAAACCGCCGGAGCTGAGAAAGAGGCGGACGAGGTATGATATTTACAAGAGGATTGACGCGAGTTATTATGGGTATAGGGACGAGGAGGATGGGATATTGGAGAAGGTTGAAGGTCCTGCGGAGGAAGAGATGAGAATGCGTGCGGTGGAGGAGTGGAAGAGGATGGAGGCAATAAGGAAGGAAGCGAGGAAAGGAGCCAAGGAAGTTGTGAGTGTTGGAGTTGGTGTTGGAGCAGAGGTTTTGTTTGAGGAGGAGGAGGATGTGGTGGAGGAGGAGAGGAGGGAGGAGAGGGAGAGAGAGGATATTGAGAGGAAGGAAAAGGAGAGAGAGTTTGTTGTGCATGTTCCGTTGCCAGACGATAAGGAGATTGAGAGGATGGTTTTGGAGAAGAAGAAAATGGAGTTGTTGAGCAAGTATGCTAGTGATTCATTGATGGAGGAGCAGACTGAAGCTAAGGTTATGCTTAATATTCAGCACTAGATGGCTGATGGTATGTAATGTAGGTTGGTTTAGAGCTTGTTTTTTGAATTATAATTACAGTGCTTGTGGTTTCATGTAGACTTTGTTTGACTTGTTAGCATTATGATTAGGCTGTTGCTTTGTGTTTAACAAAGCAAGTACTAATCTTTCTCCTTTGCATTATTTTATTTTACAATGCTCAAAATATGTTTGCAGTAGAATGCTGATGTTCTCCTTTAATGTTTGCTAATGTGAAAGTTGTGTTCTGACTTTGTGGGAAATGTACATTGATTTTTGATTTTTCATATTCATTTTGTTTTCTTGCATCAACAACAGGTAATCTAGATTTGAGGTAGAGAACCTGTCTATGTATTCATGTTAAATTAATACCCTTGTCTCTTTCATATTTCACTTGGTTTGTGGTTCCTTGGGCTTTTGCTGGAGCGTGACATTTATTACTGGACGTGGTGACTTATTATTAGCTGATTAGAGAATTCCCCATCATATAATGTGTTTTGAAGCTCTAGAAAAGTCAAGTTTATGGAGGGAGGGGGACAAAGTGGCGGGCTGCTGTTACTTTTAATTTCAGGAACTAGATATGCTGCAACATGATTAGATCTTTCCTCTAGGATTTGTCTGGTATCTCAAATCCTGGTGAGGGTCCTTTCTGTGTTTATTCTTAGAAGTGAGATGAAAAATTTTCTTTCTTTTGATTTCCTTTGGGGAGATTTTGAGATGCAGATTTTGAGAGGAAGATGGCTATGCTTTGCTAAGTCATTACAGTATTTTGTATTCTTTTAAAGGAGAGCTGAGTGTTTGTTATTCTGAGTGGGGGTGTTTATGGTTTGCTTTCATAATTATAATCCGCCTTTTGTTGTTCAATATCTGATTTTTATTGGTTCTGGGATCATGATCAGGTTGTTTGGAGAGGTATCTTGGGTTTTGGCTCTTTCAGGGACTGTAGTCCTAGTGGAATTGTTGTGTCCTTAATCCTGCAAGGGTTCAGTTCATAGTCAGCAATTTTCTGTTGGAAGGGTCTGTGCTAATTAGTAGTTATTATCATTCAGTGCATGGTGGTGGTTGTCTTTGCATATGATTATACTGCATCTTGAGTGGAGATTTTGGACGAGTCTATGTCGTCCTTCCCCCCCTTCTTCTTGAGGAGCTTTTATCCTCCATTAGTGTTCTTGTGGTCCTGAAGCTGGTAGAGGAGTAGCTGCTTCTTGGCAAAGCAAGCATCTGTGTCTGTTAGTCAAGGATATATTGTTTGGTATTCTACAAGTTGTTCTGTAGGTTATCTTGCTGCTGTTTGTTGCTGTCCTAATGTCCCCCCCCAATTCCCAGTGTTAGGCACATGGCTACAAGTTGCTGAGTTCAATGCTATAGATGAATCAGAACTGCATTATTGTGTTCTTGATGATTTTCTAGCTGTCTTCGTACGGACATGATGAATCTGTTGGGTCCCAATATGAAACATTTTGATGTAAATGCACAGGAAGTAAAGATGAAGGAATGGTGACCAAAAGTCATCTACTTTGTACAAGAGGAATCTTCCCAGGATAAGATGTTGTAAATCATTCCTTACATTATGAAAAAGAGCTCATCGTTTTCTTGAGGTCAGAAACCTACTCCTCTGCATTACATTTTCGTGCTGTCATAAATATTATTAAAAATAAACCAAAACGGAAGGGTGATTTCCAAACGCTGAATTTTATACTCGTTAGTAAAATTATTTCTTTGTACTTGGCTTTGACAGTGAAATTACCTTTTTTTTACAGTGAAATTACTTTTTTTTATCCTTGACAAGAAATATCAATTGCCTTCAATCTTGATTGCACGGTGAGATTATTGATTTATTCTTGGAAGTAAAAAATTTAAAACTAATATTAGGGTTTTTCTTTTTTAATCCTTTCATATTTGTTTTTATAATTATGTAGATTTATGATATATTATTTTTTCTAATTTGATTTTTATTATTCTAATTTGTTTTTTGTCCTTTTATTCACTTGATTTCTTTTAAATTTCACTATTCAATTGTAAATTTATAATTGTTTTTTAATTTATTTTTTATTTCAATTTCAATTTTTATTTTTTAATTGCTATTTTTAGTTTTGGATTCTTTTGTATAATTGAATTTTTTTTCTATTTAATTCTTTAATATTTGATTAGTTAGAGATTATATTTTTTGATTTTTTCATGTATAGTATCTAATGACATGGTTTACATGTTTGAAAAGTTATCATAGGTTGAAATTTGTTTTTTTACTTATTTTTTTTTAATTTTATTGTTCAACATTGAGCTTTTTTATATATATATATATATAAAAGGGCATTGTGTTTATTTCAGTTTCTTTTTATCAGGTTATCATGATCTCATGACTTAGGCTAACTTAGATTCGATCACCTTTTATTATATGTGTTACATGTTTGTCATGCTAATTTGAGTTGATATTTATTTATTTATTGTTTATTTTTATTCAATTTTATCATTTCTTAATTAATTAGCTTAAAATTTAACAACATTGGTTTCCTTTCCTGTATTGGAAAAAGAGTAATTGATTTTTTTTTTGTTTTTTTGATTTATGTGGGTGTCCGGGCCAGCTTGCGCGCACCACGACTAATCCCACGGCCCACTGAACATCCTACAAACCCAGTGAGCATGTAAGGCACCGCGGAGGTGACAAGCGTGCACATGAAGGTTCGAACTTGGGTGCAAAGAAAAGGAATAAGTTCCTTCCACCGCTAGACCAATACCTCAAGTGCATTATTCTTTCCTTCTTTATAAAATGGGACTGCATCATATAAACATTATTTAAAAAAAAAAAACAAATATGAAATAATACGCCTCGGGCCTATGTCTAGTTTCAGCTAAAACAGAAAGTTCTGAAACAAGACTTGATTAATTGAGATTCATGTCCTTGTGCTGCTTACAGAGGCTTCAATTGTCTTCAAATAGTCACACTGGGGAACTGGCATAATCCTCGACCTGCACCAAAAAAAAAAAAATCACAAAAAGAAGAAGAGAGTAACAAAGTGAGTCTTTCATGTCGCAAACTTGCATCATGCTTTGGCAAATAAGAAATGTAGTTTAGATATCAAGTTCAGGTGAATCATGCTTTCGCAATTGATGTTTTTTTGACTAATTTTCTATTCGTTTGTAAAATAGTCGTGCAAGCGAGGTAAAATCATAGGGTAATTAATATTTATGTTGGTGTTAATGTGTTTGAGGATTGTTCACGGTCCTCAAACCCACCCATCACTTAAAATCATGCAGACTCACTTGGATCACTGGTGGTCTGCACAGCAAGTCCATTGAAGTAGCAATTGGCACCCTGGCTCCTGAACTTAGCCCAATACGAGCTAAATGCAAAACTGGCATGCCAAATTACTGACAATGGCTCGTAACATTCCTTCCCTGGGGTCAAGGCTTCACAGGTCCCGTTTCCTTGACTGCATGCAAAAGTTAATGCTCTTTCCAACTCTGTCAGATTGACGTCCGGTGCTGCTACGCACCATGATTTGCCTTCATAGGGCATGTCATTGTGTGTTGCAGGTAGCGGTTCATAGTCTGATGATGCTCTCTTCCCTGTCAAATCAATTTGATATATAGACGTCCCATTTGGATGCAACAAGCCCCAGTGCCGCTCTGTTCCCGGGCCAGTCTTTTGGTTCTCATCGTACAAGGAAAAGATAAATGCTGGTATGAACAAACCTGGTCTAGCTGGGGTGCCGATTAGGGGCTGACCAGTCATCTTTGTAACAAGATTCCGATTGTAAGTAGCTGCGTTGTAAATGCTAGCACCAGTTTCACCGATATCGCCTGCATTAGGCCAGCCAGTTTCAGCTATCGAAAGCCGGATACTGTGAAATCCAAGTTTGGTCATGGCAAAAACAAGGGAGTCAAGCATTTGGTCTAGGAGGTTGGTGTAGACTAAGCCACTACTGGGGTCAGTGTATTTGATATTTGATTGAAACAACGCATAATCGAGGTTTATATTGATGGGATTTTCAGACCAAGGGAAATAAGGGTAGACGTCAATGAAGAAAAATGACTTGGTGCTGTTTAAGAATTTTAGCAATGGCACCATCACGGTAGTTGAGATATCAGGCCGAAAAGTCCCAGTGGATGGTGGAAAAGTTGTTTGCAGCACGTCCATGGCTAGCGGAGTGCCTACTTTGATGTTACGGATATCCTGAGCTCTGAGAGAGATCTTGATTCTACGCATTGCAGGCACAAGATGATTCCAAATCCGTTTTCCTTCATCTGAACAATAGCTGAGAACTTCATTGCCAACAAGAATGGTACGGATCATGGTTTCAGGGTGGTAAGCGAGGACATTGTCTTCGACCCATTTGTTGGCGGAGGTCTGGTTGGTGGCTATGTTGATGATTTCATAATTGGGAACCATAATGGAGACCCGGATATCAGTTCCTGCTAGGAGTCTCAGGATTTCAGGGTTGGCATCATAGAGCTTTACACTGCCAGCTTTCATGGCTCTAAGAGATTCTATGGATTGTCCTGCAGATGGCAAGTTGTTCCCAAGCAGGCCATAGTTCACCCCAATCTTCCCTGAAGGCATTGCATCTGTCAAAGAGAAAATTCTGGAATTAGTTAAGAAAAATGAACAAGAAAACTGAAAGTGACATGTTTGGTGGCAGAAAACTTACCAGAGAGAACAAGAAGAGAGAAGAAAAGGAGAGCATCGCCACGCATTTTTCTTGTCATTTCGTTTCCTGAAGCATAGTATGTCTTCCCATTACAGAGTTCTTATTGGAACTTCTATAAGAACTCTTGAAGCTCGAGCTAAATGGACTCTGCTATCTTTGTATGGGGTTTATTAAAGAAACTTAAAAGGTTCGAGGGTCTTAAGTGAGTCAAATAAACAAGGAACAAAAAACAGACATAACCGATGGACATAATATATTTTAAGTGCAAAAGATAAAGGTAATGATTTGAAAGAAGTAGGTGATGAACCTTGTTTGATTCGGTAAGTTTCTCCTGTTTCTGTGACAGTTCAAAGGGTGGATGGGAATTTCCCATCGTGTGAAATGATTAACAACTTATAGCCTTGTATGGCCATGTAGATTTCTTTGAAACATCATGCCATCCGCACGTCTGCTTAATTTATAAGAATTAGAAACCAAATGCAAGAAGAAAAATGTATGACTCTTTTGATTTTCTGATGATAGAAAGGATGGAGAATTGCAGCACTGTGTATCCACCTCAAAACTCAAGAAAAAAAAATCAAAGAAAGAAAGGGAAAGCGGAGAATGAAAGCACAAACAAGCAGCCTTAGAAAAAGAAAAAAAAAAAGAAAAAAGAGGGAGAACAACCTTCCAGCAAAGTCTCCGCTACAACAAAGATTCCAGTCACACTGAGTTATTTCTAACCGCCTCTGTCTGCTATAAGAAATTGCTTCATAGCCAATTTGCCTGCACCTAAAATCCTTGGACCTTGGTGATTTTAGAGACATCATCAGTACAAGGGCATGTGCAATCTTTTGGATTGTTGTTCGTAGTTTGGTTTTTTCTTTTACTAGCCAACCAGTCCTTTATTGGTGAAACTTTCCATGCTTCTTTATGCAACTTTGAGTTTGCCAATGGTTTTAAGAGTCCGCTTCATTGGTGCTGCTACATTTCTTACTTTCAAGTTCTGCTGTTATTCCAGTTCGAGTTTGGTTCTGCTTGGAATTCTGTTTTGCCCTCTGGTTCTGGTTTGGAGTAAAGTTTTGAATTTGCTATTGCAATGGTTCCATGGAATCACTTAGATTGACATAAATGCTAGATTTCAGCTTTGGATTCTGCTGGTGGTGAAAATCACGCATTCCAAGTTTCACCTTGATTGGATCTGCAGTGGTTGTAATTTTGCTAGACTCTGTCTATATGCATTACGTGATTCTATAAATTAGTGGGGCATTCTCCCATTGACGGTGAAAGGAGATGGACCATCCTGATCGTGCTTCTCAATTATAACAAGAGGATTTTTCTGTAGCTATTTTCCATGATTTTGGAGGACCATTTGAAGCTGTGTACAAAACTTGGTGTAAATATATATTATTTGTATGTTTTTTACATCTGTAAATGTTTTCTGGAGCATAGAGGAAAGCAAAAAAGCCTTCGAAGAACAACATCTGCTACAAGAGACAATTTCTTGAGTAATGACCAGTCTTTTGATCCTGATTGTATCCATCTCCGATCTCTACTGTTAGAAACACTTACCATAATGTTAATAAAATGTAATGTCAAACTTGAGTGTAGGGTCATCAGAAACCTCCAAAGCCTAGAAAAACAAATTTTGCCACTACCACTACAAGCGTTTGGAAACGCGGACTAAGCGGTGTTTTAAAAAAAATTAAATTTTTTATTAAAAATTAATATTTTTTATATATTTTGGATAGTTTTAATACACTAATCTCAAAATTAATTTTTAAAAAATAAAAAAGTATTATTTTGATGTATTTCAGCATGAAAAATACTTTGAAAAACAACCACAACCACACTTTCAAAGTGACGTAGATTTGAAGCTTAATTTTTATCTACTTTAAGCCTATATATACATTATAGTTAATTGGGTGTTTAAACGTAATATTTATAGGGTTCTATTTTTTTCTATAAATAGAAAGTATTTTATGTAAAGATAGTAGTATATAATACAATACAAAATACCTGAAAAATACAAAAAAAAAAAAAAATTAGTATTCAAAGATATAACAATTTTTATCTCCTAAAACAGTTTAAGAGATTTTTATCAATAATTCATGTGGATTATTATTAGAAACTAAATATTTAAATGGCTTGTAAACTACAACAATCTAATCTTAAAACAATTACTCAAAACTAAAAAAGAACATTTAATTTTCACCTAATTTTTTTATAAACTTTAAAATACTTTAAATCTATCTAATAAAAAATTTATATTCCTAAACAATTTTAAATTTAATATATTTATATTTGACGAAACCAATAAATATATTCAGATGGATAAGCAAAGATAACATGACTGATAAGACCCCCTTCCACTTTCTCCCCCCTTACCACGTGAAACAATAAAAGAATAATCCTTTCTTACAGCCTTATATGGCTCCACTACTACTGTGTCTGTCTGCAAAGGCCACTGTGACACAAAAAGACAAAGTCAAGAAAAACAAAATGTTCTTATAAATAAGGGCTCGAAACCTTGCTGGCAGAATTAAAGCAGTCACTGTATATCCCGTGATGTTGAGCTAGCAGTCACACCACCATCTTTATCTAGGTACCCTTCAACACTTCACTGCCCGCATTCCCTTCACTCAATTCTAACACCATGGCTGTCATTACAAAGGTTTCTGTTGTTATACCAATGATCATGTTCTTCGCCAGTGTGCTTGCTCTAACCAGTGAACCTACTATTGGAGCTTCTCCAGCTGTTTTGCCATATGTAAATGCTCCTAACATGTCTTCTTTTTTCCCTCCTCCAACTGACGAATGGGATCTGGGTCCTGCAGCTCCTCCAAGATTAGGAAAATTGGCACCGGTGCCAATCTCAGGTGAGTTCATAGGGAAGAGTTCCTCAAGTCCAGCAGTGTTGAACGGTCATATCACCATATTTGGTATACTACTTTGTTTCTTGCAATATTCTTATATGAAATGAAACTGGTAGTTTTTACTGTGCAGAAGCGTAGAATTTGTACCCAATTGTGTGCAAAAGAGCTTGTATGGACTCATTAGTCATTATTTATTATTAACTAAATTACTAGTGTGAGACATTCAGTCATTAAAACCATTTTTATATTATGAATCTGTGCAATAGATCTTGATGTTGCCAAAGAGATTATCCATTTCAAAAAGCTATTACATTTTCAGCAACTGGAATTACAGTCTACAGGGAGCTCTAAGCAAATGATGCAGTGGAATTACAACAACTGTGATTTATAGTATCACAACAAAACACACAGGCTAAATCAAGCGGGTCAAAAGAATTAGCTAATGGGACTCTGTTTTAGATGGAGTTTATGATCAGACAATTGCAGGAAGACCCTTGAATCTCTCCTAAAAATCATATAATAAAAGCACATTTTTTCATCTCTTTTTTTTTATAAAAAAAAACCGAAATTCTAGTGTTTGAATCGGATGAAGTTAGAGTAATCTACTGTTTGATATGCTAAGGAGACACCAGCCCGTTAGTGCAGCAAGGTACATATCTCGATTGTGAGATCGGATTAAACTTTGATCCATCTTATACCCTCATCATCCTATTTCTGAATTGTCTTGACATAATCTTTAAATTTTAAATTAAATTATATATGAATTATCAAATTTTAAATTAAATCATATACAAATTGTCTTAATATGATCATCTTCATTGTGTTGCTCGAACTTCTGTTATTAAATTTGCTTCAATCATCAGTAACTCAGCACCTTTTTCAACTTTTATCTTCCCTTATTCCAAAACTATTGACTTTGTGATTGCTTTGCTAACTGATCAATAAAAATCCTAAACTGGTATGATTGTCGTTTTTTTAAAGTTGTCATGATAATGCAATATATGTACACATATACTGTAACATGCAAGAGATATAAACTAGCTATTTCACTTGTGCAAGCTATTTCACTGGTTTTTTGTCTCAAGTTATAAAAAAAAATATACTAACTTTTTTTTACGTGTTTTTATATATAAAAAATCATGTAAATTGAAAAATCCATATGCATATATGTAATTAACTAAATTGAGAATTATATCTGTTATTTAATAAGAAAATATTTTAACAATAACTAAAAATAAAATTAGAAAAATCAAGAAACAAGTATATTTCAAGATATTTAATCTCGTAAGATGAGATATTTACCTAGTTTATTGAATTATTTTATTAAATTTAATATTTTATCCAATCAAACAATAATAGAAATAGATACATATATTAAATTAATTGGAAAAAATAGAAGAAAAAATTATGCAAGGTTACACATATTAGAAATATTATCTGAAAATAAATATTTTTTGTTTTAAAAAATAAAATTAATCTATATAAAAGATGAAAAAATTACTACTACTACTACTACTACTATTATTAGTATTTTTATTATCATTCTTGTTGTTATTGTTGTCGTCATCTTCGTCATAATTACTATTATCATCATCATCATTACTACTACTAATACTATTATTACTAATATCATTACTATTATTTTTATTAATATTACTATTATCATTATAGTTATTACTATTATCACTACTGTTATTATTAAAATAAACTATTATTACTTCTACTATTACCATAATTATCATTATCATCATCATCATCATTTATTGTTGTTGTTGTTGTTGTCACTGTTAATATTATTATTATTACTACTAATATTATCATTATTCTTATCATTAACAAAAAACTAAAAGAGGAGGGGGTTTTTTTGTACCCCTCCTCACAAAGCACTATTAATTAGATTTTTTTTTGTTTATTCTTTGATTTTTTTCCCAATCAATGCTTCTTTTTTTTTTAAAAAAAATTTAATATTAAATTTATTTCTTATTGAGTTATCTCATTCTCATGACATGGATCGCGAGTTTGGCGAATTAACCAGACTGACTTAGTTTTTTTTCCCTTAATTAATTGTTTTTCCAATTTCATCTTTTAATATTGCGTTAATTGAAAAACAGACTTTATGATTTATTTTATTTGCTTTCTATTAGGTTATTCCAACCTCATAACTCGAGAATAATACTTAATAGGTTAACCTGAGTTAACTTGGGATATTTTTAGTGTCTTTTTTTAATTGAAGTTTTTTTAATTTCATCATTCAACATTAAATCGGTTAGGAATTGAACTTCATAATTTATTTTAATTTTTTTTCTATAGGGATATCTTGATCCCATGATCAAGGTTGCAAGTTTTGGTATTTTTACCCAGGTTAAATTGGGTCATTTTCTTCTAAGAGATTATCTTAGTCTCATGACCATGATCATGGGTCTTTCAACATTAGATTTGCTTTTTTATTGGGTTGTCCTTATCTCATTACCCGAGTCACGAGTTTAACAGGTTAACCCAGTTGAATCATTTTTTCTTTTTTTAATTAACTTGTTTTTTCTAATTTTATTTTTTACTAATATGTTTGATTGAGAACTTAATACAAACCAAGTCATGTCCGAATTTGCCTTAAAATATTTGATGACAAATTTTACAAGATCGGTCATATCTTCTAAACCATACATCGAATTGAGCTTAAATTTTACAGGGAGATACTATACACATGGAAATATATGGTGATATATTTTTCAAATCAAATGAAGTTTGGAAACATATTATTTCAGAAGGTCAAAATTACTAGATGAATCTTATCAAATCTGTTAGACTAGAACCTTGACCTAGAGTTAACCTATAACTAAGAACAAGAAGTATTGGATAATTGTGAATGATGCCACAAGGTCAGTTATACCTTGATAAAATGAATTTACACTTTGTCCTAGTAAAGAAGATGAAGTTTGCTTAAGCAAAACTGAATTTTATTAATGTCTAAAGGTTGCTCAAAATTTACAACAAAACAAAACATAATATAGTCCTCAAATAATAACCATAATGGTCTTATATTGGGTTGAAAACCAATAGGTCTTAACTAAAAATCAGCTAAGCACAAGCCTAATACCTAAAACAAGCCTAAACATTGATTTTGGGGGAAAAAACAAACCCAATAGAAATAAAAACCCTAAAACTGAAATATAATTATCATAAATATTAATTAAAAATAAATAAACCATAAGAAATATTCATATTAATACAAGTTATCAAAACAACCCTAAAATTGTATCTTCTTGCATCGGATCCTTTGTAGTCGAATCTGAAACTTATAGATGAAAGAGTGTCTTTTTATATCATCCATTAATCCTCTTTCCTTGCTTGAAAGATATTGTCTTGAATGCTGAAGTTTCTTTTCTTGTTTAGCTGAAAGTATGCTCTTAAAAATAGGAGAGAAAATGACTGGAATATCTTTTTTAAATAGCCTCTTATAATCTCTATTTTCAATAAGAAAATCCTGCAAAATAAGGAAAAGAATAACAAAAGAATCCTAAGTCTTATTACCACCACATGCATTCCATAATGGATATGAAATTCTTGCAAACTATGGATAATAGTTGTTGAATCCTTATAAAATAAGTAAGTCAATAGATGTCACACATGCTTCCAAGAGGATTAAGAAATCCTTGTATTGACTGGAATCCATAATATATAAGAAAACAATGTTTCTTTATTTTTTGCACATTTCTGACAGATTTCAGTTCTGACTTTAAACATGTTGTTCTTTCTTATTTGTATGAATTAGCAGGCCTATATTTTTTTCATCCATCCTCCACTTTTTTCAATTTTAATTGCTCCTTTTTAAATGTTTTTTTTTACTTTTTATACTACTGATATATTTTGAGACAATAACATACTAAAATAACATATTTTTTTTACTCTTTATGTTATTGATATATTCTGAGACAACAAAAAACTAAAATAACACTTTTTTAAAGGAGCCCTAGACGCAAACTACTAAGCTCTAGACACGAAATAATAAAAATTGAATCAAAGACAAGTAAAGCTAAGGAAACCAAAACCAACAAGAAGATAATAATGGGTATAACCTGGTTTTGGAGCCTAGCTTTGATACCAACTGATGCGGACCTCTTGATCACGTGATCAAGTAACCCCAAACGAAGTAAATAACAAACCGGAATGCTGAAATTCAGGTCTGATAAAACTCTGACTTAGAAGTAACATTGTACTTATGAACCAAGGGTATTGGAAAAATATTTGAATATAGAGATAACCTTATATTTAAGAACTCTAAGTATGTGAATCACACCATGAAACTAGTTAATCTTCAATAAGTCAGTGTACGATTTTTGTCCCTATAAAGAAAGGTTGTTTTGCCATGAATAAACAAAAGAAAACTCATATTTATTCTTCAAGTTGCTGTCCAAATTTGTAGCTCAAAAAAACATAATATAGTTTCCTCTAACTAATCCTAATAGACTCCTTATATGTTGCAAGCTAATGAGCATAAACTGGTAATCAACTAACATAAGTCCAATAATGAAATAAACCCCTAAAAATTGTCTAATAGGCCAGAACAAACCCAAAATAAAAATAATTATTCAAAAATAAATAAATAAATAAAATAGGATAATAAAAACAAGTCTCAATAGATTTCAATCCTGATTTCAAACACACGTTGTTCTCTCTCGTTTGGATGAATTAATAGAAAAACCATATATGATTGGAAAGCTTGAGATGTCTAGTTTTCATCTTAGTGTGAATCACTACACAATTCCACTTGTAGCCCCATATATGACCCAAACAATTACACAAAGGTCTAGTCTAGCAGATTTGACAAGATTCGTCTAGTAACTTAAGCCCTATAAAATAATATGTTCTCGAACTCTATTTGACCTGACCATTTACCACAATATATTTTCATGTGTATTGTTTCTCCCTGTAAAATTTCAGCTCGATTCGATGTATAGTTTGAGAGATATGCTTGATCTCATAAATTGATTAGTAGGCATTTGAAAGCCAAATTCAAACTTGACTTGGTTCGTATCAGAATTAGGCTTCATTATTTGTTTTGATTTTTTTTATTAGGTTATCTCGGTCTCATGACCTGGAAATAGTGCTTAATGGGTTAACTCGGGTTGAATTGACTTATTTTTATGTCATTGTTTATTTAAATTTTTTATAAATTTCATCGTTCAACATTGGATCTGACATGGTCGATTAGAGATTGAGCTTCATAATTTATTTTGATTTTTTTCTATGGGGTTATATTATTCTCATGAGTAAATTCACACATTTAACAGGTTAACCTAAGTTAAATCATATTATTTTTAATTTTCTTTCTATAAGGTTATCTTGGTCTCATAACTCGGGTCATAGGATTAACAGATAGACTCAGGTTGTTTTAGATGTTTTTTTTTTAATCTCATCCTTCAACATTGATCTAATTGAGAATTCATAATTTGTTTCGATTTGCTTTCTATGGGATTATTATAGTCTCATAACTCAGATTACGAATTTGACATATTAAACTAGGTTGATCCAAGTTAATTCAATATTTTATTATCTTAATATATATAAAACAAATGTCATTCTAAAATTACTACTACCACGACCACGACCACACCACGACCACCACCACCATTACTACCACCACTATTATCACTACTATTATTATTAATATCGTTATCATTATATTTATTATTATTACTAATATCATCACAATTATTATTATTATTATTATTATTATTATTATTATTATTATTATTATTATTATTATTATTATTATCATCATAATTAGTAACATTATCATCACCATCATAATAAACTACTATCAATATTATTATTATTATTATTATCATCATTGTTATCATTTTCTAAAATGAATAGTATTTATGTTTAATTATAGAGTTATGATATGAATATAAAAAAATACATAACATCACCCTTTAAAAATTTTAACAGAAAGAAGCAAAAGCAGATAAATTTAAGTAAAAAATTGAATAGAGAATGAATGAAGTTCCAAATCGCCATTCACTGCCATTACTCACAATCTTATAAACCACTTTTCAGCAGCAGCCGCTGAACACTAACTCAAGTACCTGGTTAAACAAATACTTTGACAAGGCCAATTTCTACTCCTGGAACTCCCTTATTACAGAGGTGGCTCGCGGCGGTGACTCATACGAGTCTCTCTATACTTTCTTTTCAATGGGAAAGCTCGATATTAGTTGAACCGCAATCAAATCATGCTCCGCTTTGTTTGATCTTAACTCGGGAAAGCAAACCCATCAACAAGCTCTTGTTTTTGGGTTTTGTATCATCAGTATTGATTGATATGTGCAAGAAATGTGGGTAGTTAAGTGATGCAAGAATCTTGTTCGATGAAATTCCTCATAGAAATATTGTTACTTGGACTTCTTTAATAACCGGGTATGTTCAAAATGATGATGCCCATGAAGCGTTAGTGGTTTTTAAGGAGTTTTTTTTAATTTAAAAGAGTCAAGGAAATAGTGATAAGATTGAAAGTTTTGTTGATAAGGTTTCTGTTTTATCGGCACGTTCTCGTGTTTCTAATAAAGTAGTGAGGGAGTTTATGGGGTTGTTATAAAGGCTGGGCTAGATAAAATGGTGGGAGTTGAGAATACTTTGTTGGATGCGTATACAAAGTGTGGTGAAGTGGGTTTGTCTAGAAAGTTGTTTGATGAAATGACGGAGAAGGATGTGGTTTCTTGGAATTCTATGATTGCTGTGTATGCCCAAATTGGGTTATCGATTGATGCTTTTAAAGTTTTTCATGGAATGTTAAAGGATGGTGGTGGTAAATGCGGTGACTTTGTCCACTTTGTTGTTAGCTTGTGCACATAAAGGGGCTCTACGTGTGGGAATGTGTTTGCATGATCAGGTACTTCGTTTTCTTTTCATACTAGAATGGTTTGTTCCATGTATTAGGTCATTTCTGTGAGATTAACGTTAGCCAAGTTGGGGAATTATAGTTGAGGTAAATGTTTGGTGATGTCTGCGTTGTTGCATTGATTTATAGTTATCACATCTGCTTGTGATATGTCATTTATTTATCTTTTGTAACAGGTTACTAAGATGGGTTTTGTGAGTAATGTGATTGTGGGTACCTCAATTATAGATATGTAATGCAAATGTGGGTAAGCTGAAATGGCGAGAAATGCATTTGATAGCATGAAGGAAAAGATTGTAGGTCATGGATGATTTCTGGTTATGAAATGCATGGCTTTGCAAGAGAAGCTTTGAATGTTTTCTATAAGATGATATTGGCTGGGGTCAAACCAAATTATATAACTTTTATTTCACTTTGGATGATTTTAGTTATGTTGATTTCTTAGTTGTAGTTTTGTTTATCCACTTGGTGTGATAGAAGATGTCCTAGTCAAGATTGATAGTTTGGTTATTCCATGCGACTTTTATATTCTTGACATGGAACATGATTCTTGTGATTCATCAAACAACACTCCTATATTGTTTGGGAGATCATTCTTGAAAACTGCCAATACAAAGATTGATTGTGGTAAGGATACTTTGTCTATGGAGGTAGGAGATGAAGAAATTGGATTTAATTTTCATGATGCAATGACATATCCTTATAGCAATGTTTATTTTATCACATGTTATGACCAAGTTGATAAGTGTGCAGCAACTTTGGGATTTTGATTGTAAGGATGGATTAAGCGTAGCTTTGAGCTATGACTATGATTTTACCAAGATAGAAGAGGTGGAGAGGCATATATGTGTTCCCCAAAATGTGCATGAATCAGCATTGGCTTTGCAAGCTTTGCAAACTGTCCCCCATGATGTAGAAGTCATTTACCCCATTATAGACAGTAAATGGGTGATGCCTATCCTTTTGGTGCCTAAAAAGACAGGAATCACATTGGAAAAGATTCAGAATGATTCTTATGAGAATGCAAGGATTTACAAAGAAAAAACTAAGAGTTTTCATGATTGAATGATTACAAGAAAAGAGTTTCATGTTGGAGACAAAATCCTTCTTTATCATTCACGTTTGAAACTTTTTCCTGGTTGGACGACAAAACTCACCGCTTCTATGGAGTTAGCTGAACCAATCTATGAAGAAATGAGCATGCCACATGTCGAGCCAATGACATAAAACAAAAGTGCTTACTGGGAGGCAACCCAACACAAAAGGAAAAAAAATCAGATTTGCTTTCTTTTTCCATTATCTTTTATTTTTTGCATTTTACTTTATTTTTGTCATTCTCTTATATTTCTTTTCTTTTATTTCAACATTGAGGACAATGTTGTTGTTTAAAGTGTGGGGGTATTAAGAGAATTTTGGTTTTCTTTGTTATTTTTTTTTATAAAAAATCTATATTTAATCTTTTTGAACTCCCATTGGTTTTTGAGAATATGAGTATTATGTATGAGAATTAGTTGATTTAGATGAAGATATAAATCAAATGAATAAGTGTGCATACAAATTTCAACATTTAATTGTTTTAGGGATTGACTTTGAGAATATGTCATGTTGACTTTATAATGTTATACCAATTCAAGCTTTTGAGCCTTCAACATTATATTCTTTGATTGTATATTCTTTCAATAATATGTATCTCTAGAACTTGCTTCATATCTTGTTGAGATTACATTCATATTACATGTGTACATGAAGATGATAAAGGTATTATGAATTTTAACCACTCGAGCCAAAAAGCCAACCTAGAGCATATTATCCTTAGTGAGCCCGTTTTGAGCTTGTTTATCTTTTCTTTGATTTATCCATGTATATGCCTTAATTTTTTTATATGTTTTCCATTTCCCCTAGCCAAAGATTAGTAGAGCATATACTTGTGATATCTCATGGAATTATAGTTGGAAATTATGTGAAAAGAAAGAAGAAGTGATGCTTGATGAAAAAACATGGCAAAGTTGTCAAAAGTGAAAAAAAAAGTTTTCCTTATGTTCTTAAGGTTTTATGTTGAAAGATCTTTAAATCAAAAGAAATTAAGCATTGGTGATTAAAGATGAAAAATTTATGTGCTTTGATGGAATATCTTGTTTGAAATATCATTTTTCAGAATGCTCTATTTTTTTTGGTTTGAACCTTTCCTTTTACTTTCTTTTTCCTCACCTTAACCTTAGCCCCATTACAACCAGAAAATAAGACCTTTTGATTCATGCATTGCTTGTAATATGTAAGTAATGAAGATGAGATTGAAGAGCAAGCTTATGGTAGAACATATTCATTGATTGAATTTGAGAGATTTAAACACATAAGCCCTAAACACGTGAGTGTTGGAGTGTAGATCAATGAGAGGACCTATCACTTTGGCATGACATAGATTTCATTTAAATCCCAACGATTAATTGAGTTTTGAAGTTTGCATGTAAATGAATTCATGAAATTTATACTCTTTATCCTTCTTGATTCTATTCTTGTTTATAATGCATATATTCTTGGACATTGATGGGAGATTAAGAGATTGGTCATAGTTATTTTTAATTTGATTTTATCTATCATTTCTTGAGGACGAGCTAGAGCTAAGTGTGGGGGTATTTGATGTAACCATATTATTCGATAGTTTCACCCACATTCAACTATATATATTATGTTTTGAAGGAACTTTTGGATTTATTATGTTTTGAATGAACTTTTGGATGAAAGATGCAAAAAGGAGTAAATTGGAGGTAATTGACAGATTTGACGTTCAGTTGATGTTTTGTGTAAAGCGTGAGTTCTAGAGGTCAAAATGAAGTGATTCCAGTGGCATTAAAAAGCTAACATCCATACCTTTCTATAAATTTAAGGCAAGAAAAATAAAAAAGAAAGAGCATGGAAATCGCAGCCTTCAAAGTCAAATCTCGCATTCTGCCAGTGTTGACCTTTGGTCATTCAAAATTGAATATCTGGAGCCGCAGAAGTCCAATTGACGAAACTCAATTTTGTTGGATTTCTGACTTAAAGACCTATCAACGCTCCAAATTTCAGCCAAAAACAATTTCATATAAGGGATATGTGATTTTTCAAAGATGACAGTTGAATTCTGCCATACAATGGTGGATTGTTGGTGGCAGCTGAATATTGTCAAAAGAAGTTCCACCAACCATTGACAAAGGATAGCCACCATTGTTGATAAGTGCAGGAGGAGCTGTCATTGAAGCCTATAAATAGAGGCATCATTTGGAGAGCAAAGAGAGGGAAAGATAGTGCAGTAGAACAAAAGAAAGAGGGGTGACAGCCAGAAAAGAAGAAACACAAACTCTCCCCTCTACAAACCAGAAATCATGCTTTCTTCCATCTTTAGGAGTAGTTGTTCAATAGATATGCAAGGCTAAACTTATTTTCTTAGTTGCAAGGACGTAAAAACCTTCAGATTTCAAGAATTGTGAGATTTATTCTTCCATTTATTTTCAGTTTGTTTTATGAATGAGTATGCTTGTTTTTCTATGCATATTTTCTATGATTGTTTATCTTAATTGCTAAGAGCAGACTTTAAGTTATTATTGTGAACAATCTATTGCCAAGTTTGATATCAAAACCGGAGTTGTGGTATATGAACTTGCGAAGCAACTGAGCTTGATAATTGTGGTGGAACTACGTTATTAAACTTAGGGAGAACATTCGAACAAAACAACACAAGCTGCGGACAACTTGGTTGTTAAGATTAATGAATTTATCTAGTTTTTAAGGCTGTCATTGAACTAAATCATTAGTGTGGACACTGTAATTGTTTGTTGGTTAGGGTTAGTTATACGGCAGATCCGTTAATTAACCAACGTTAAGAAAAGATAAAAATTCAGAATATAAACTAGAGTTTCATTTCAAGGATCGGTTCTGATTTCTGTAGGTGGATGTGTGCTTGCGATCAAAGTTTGTTTTCTTGATAAATTTCAGTTTTAATTGATTTTGTTTGCTACTTTAATTTCTGTCATAGCTTAGATTATTACAAATCAAACCCCCCCTAATTGCATAACGTATAGCATAAAAATCTAAACTAAACCTTCCTTGTGGGATCGACCCCTTGCTTGCTCTATACTATCTTGTGTGTTTTAAGCTAGGGTAATTAATCTGAACTAAATAGTATAGAGCAAGTAAGGGGTCGATCCCAC
>Ga0307515_10004146_pt1 | contig 30174 bp, 20 predicted proteins | sample 17_EM_MG_FD_194513 | JGI IMG/M metagenome (GOLD analysis project Ga0307515, IMG submission 194513) | Populus trichocarpa ectomycorrhiza microbial communities from riparian zone in the Pacific Northwest, United States - 17_EM | ecosystem: Host-associated > Plants > Roots > Unclassified | place... | reverse complement strand
TTTAACCATTAACCCCCCCCCCCCCCCCCCCACACCTAAAAAGAGAACTTGTTTTGTAAGTTTTATGGTTGATATATAGCTCAACATTACCATCTTCTTAGCCTCTATTAGCCTTGAATAGCCCTTTCTAGTAAGGTTTATCGGCAATCCCATCAACCATATTTTCAAACTTCAATGGCCCAAGTTATAGTAAACGTGATTTATCAAACTAGCCCAGATAAATTAATGAATATGTGTTTTGCGTTGATAAAATAAGGAAGCCATGGTGCATGATTGGCTAAATTTTGATAAACAAAACTTCATTTTTCATCACAAAAGAAACGCTACAGCACGCAACAACGTAAGTTTTGAGTCGTAATTGTAATATAGTTTTAGTAACCATCACAATCACAAAGTGATGATTTAGATTAGAGAAAACTGGTTTAGCAATTAGTGGGGTGTTGGTGTTTTATTGCTGGGCTGCTTGGGCTCTAAATTTAGTTTTGTTTCCTTTCCAATATCAATGGTGATAAAACGAACAACAGTTTATTCCTGTTTTTGGATCGAAGCAAGATTCTGGTCAGCGTAGTATCCACAGTTTGAAAGTCTTTTTGCACTTCGAATTATATTGTTTTTATGAATAATAAGGAAGAAAAACGGCTCCCTCTCTTCTATGCATGTGAATTATAATGCATGAACAGAAATTTGTGCCTGGACAAGTTGGCAAGTTGGGTGCCTCGATAAATTCGTAGACTATCAAGTCCGAACCATGCTGAGAAACACAACGAGTTGAGTTTGTATGTATGCTGAGAAACACTTGTTCCCTTCAAACATGCTATGAATTTCAACTAAAATCATAAATGGATGGTATAAATTGCTTAAAACTCTTATAAATTTATGATTAATTAGAAGAAATCAACCTTGGTTTATGATGGATCGATGAGGGTTACTGACATTCACCAGCATCCACAGGCTGAAAGCAAAGCCTCGTCATATCCTAATGCCAGAGAACCATTGAACCCTCGGCCCTCGGATTATATACTCTGAACAGTAGAATCTTCTAGCCAGCTTTTGGTGGTTCAACGAAAAGTAAACATTTCAAAAAGTATTAAGCACGAAGGGAAATTTGTACACAAAACAATGTAATTTAATGTTTTAAAGCTTCACATTACCTGTTCACAGTGGTGTAGAGTTACAGATATCGGAGATGATATATTGTTTGTAAGATTTAATGCTTCAGAGTCAAGATCATCTCTAGAATATCCTGAATTGAAGAGGAATAATACACTTCTCGGACAGCTTTTATACTTCTCACCATGAAAAAAAATACCAGGAGGCTCCGATATGGGTGTGTTTGACTTCACACCATTCAGCATATTCCATCACTATCTTGTAAGCTCTGCCTTACAAACAAGGATCATACTGATATCAATGTCGAGGCCTAGTCCATGTGATGATTTTGTGGTTGTTTTTACATATGGTCGAATATACAAGACTAGGTTTATTCCAAACACCGGGATGAGAATTGGACTCTTCTCTATAGAACCATATTCTTGAATCATAACAACATAAAATAAAGTCTAAATACATAAATACATAAATACATAAAACTATATAAAACCTTCACAGATAATAGGATAAAAACTCATACATTATACTGAAAATAAAATTACAATTCAAAAGGAGATATTAAAAAACTAAACAGGAATTTGGCTTATTGATAAGTAAATCTTAAAAAATTATTTTTAAAATAAAAAAACAAACATAATTTTAACCAGTCAAATTCAATAAAAATCTAATTCATGGAATTACATGAAATGTGTATTTGAAAGTGTAGTAGTAGTTGTTTTTCAAAGCGTTTTTTGCTTGAAAATATATCAAAATAATATTTTTTATTTTTTAAAATTATTTTTGATATCAGCACATTAAAATAATATAAAAATACTAAAAAATATTAATTTTAAAAAAATAAAATATATATTTTTTTAAAATCACTTTTAAAATATCAAAATAAAAATAAGCAGCTTACAGAGTGAAATTGTCATCCCGCAACGCCTTTATGCCATTGGTTCTCGAACTCGAACTTGTGGATTCGGTGAAAACTGTAGTGGAGGTCGTTAACTTTTAGCCTGCGCTTAAATCAAATAGCAGGCTAGGCGTGAATGTCTTCTCGACGAGCCCATTGCGTAGACAAAGAACCAGGATCATGCGAGGCATTGCGATCCATCCGACACGTGTGAGCCCGCGATTCAAAGTTCAAACTGATAGGTGGACTGATGGAGCTTCTTTTGGTGGAGCTCAAAAAAGGCATCAACTTCAGTTTCAAAATTTCACAAAAGATTCTTCACACGAGGCAATGCAATAATTACACTAAAACTTTCAGAACGTTAATGTGTTTGCAAGGCAGGCCCTCGATCTTCTTGTAATTAAATTAGGGGCCACCACCGTATTCTTCAAAGTTCTTGCCTCTTTCTTACGAATCTCAACACTATAATCCGTCTTCGGTTTCAAAAATCTCTACATCAAACATAACATCAGTAATGAAGTAAGCTGGTATTTCATAAAATCTGGCACACCTTGAAAGACTGTTTTCATTTTAGATACAAGTTGTAAATACCATATAAATTAAGTAGAAATTTGCAATTCGAAGAAGTAGAGAAACCCTTCTTCACAAATTTAGTTGTAGTTCGGGAAGGCAGCCGTGTTTCACAATTTTTTTTTATATATTTAAAATTATTTTTTATATATATCTAGATTGTTTTTACATTTTAAAAATAAAAAATATATTATTTTAATATATTTTTTAAATAAAAAATAATTTTTCTTTTACGTACACATATTTTTATACAACTTTACAGTGCATCACGGCACAGAAACAGAATCCAATAAAACTAAATAGTAATAATAACAATAATAATAAAAATTCGCCCTCCTCTTTCTTTACTCATTTTCTTACTCATAAATAAATTTAAAATTCCTTTCCAACAAAATCAACCCCCCCAACGACGCAGTCATAACTCCAACAAAGTCTAACCAGAAAAGAAAGAGAAAGTCTTTCCTAATCTCAGATTAGAAAACAAAATGCACGCGCTGTTCCAATTGCACAAATTGCACAAGTCTCAAGCTCTTGCCCGTGTCTCCTTTTCACAGCCATTACATCAGCACTCGCGAGTAAGGAATCTCTCACAAACTTCAAATTACAATGTTTAAATTCCTTTTCACTGTCTCTCTCTCTCTCTCGATTTTTTTTCTTAAAAAAAAAAATTAAATACCTAATGAATATACGCACAAACGGCGAGAAATTATTGTAGCTTAGTTTCATTTCAGACAAAAAAAAGTTATTTCAATGTCTCATGGTTTCCCTCTCTTTTGACATAGTCGGAGGGAAACAAAAACTTCTTCAAAAATTAAATTAAAAACAAACTCAAATTCCTCTCCTTCTCTCACCTTTAACTCTCTGTTGTGTATCTCTAGGGTTTTACACCCTACTGGTGATTTACTTCACCGTGGGTCCTTCAATTCTTTGATTTCCAGCATAAAAAATTAGTGTCAGTTCAACACTTGTGATCTGCTCATACTCGATTTTAACTTACCAGGTAATCTTTTTCTTGTTAATGTTGATTTTCTGCTCTCGATTTCTTCTTTTTTTAGTTCTAGCTGTGTATTGTTAGTTAAGATTTTCATGAATTTGATGTTTTGAATGGCTGGGTTTTTTTTGACGGGCTTAGTTTGTTTAGCGATGGGGTTATGAAGTTTTGCATGCTGGAATTCAGTTTTAGTGATTTTGAAGTGAAGGGGTACGTCTAGGGTTTTGTGCTTCTGTAGTTGCATGAATTTGATTTCAATTTGGGGCGGTTTTTTGAAATGGGTTTTAGGGAATTTTTTTTTTCTGTATGTGTTTTAATTTGATTGAAAACTAAGGTTTCCAGTAATTTCTAGGGGTTATTTCAAAATGTTAACTTGTCTGTGTAATATTTAGTGCATAATGAATGTGATCTTTAGCTGTTTTTTCAGAGTCTGGGATTCTAAGGTTCCAATTTTGACTTCAAACTAAGGTTTGGAGTTCTTAGATTAGCTAATCATTTAAGATTTGTTCACGTGTCCTTTTAAATCTTTTGTAGCCAACCCAATTGGTTTCAGGTGTTGTAGTCGAGCTAGTACCTATTGATTGCTGCTAAGCAGTCTGAAGCTTAGGAAAATGTATTTTTTATGGGTTTTTGATTTAATCTGTGACCTGTGTTTGGATATGTTGGCTTTCTATTATGCTTTTAACCAGTCTTTCTAATTTCGAATGTTTGCTTCAATATGTTGCGAATGTGTTTTTGCGGCCAATATATTACGAAGTCCATGCCTTGTGTAGAAGCCTGCACTGTTTTCTTTCTCGTGTAGTGAGAGTCTTCCAGCTTACCATCAATAATGTGGTCTGTGACTTGTATTGGAGGACATTTATATAGTGTTAAAAACCAACTCTTTCATGTTTAAGGAAATCCATTTTGATCTTTCTTTTTGCTGTTTTCTTTTTTCACCATACTGTGCAAGTTAGAGCTGGTTGACTTCAATGTGAAAAACTAAACAGTATTCAATTGATCTGAGTATAGGGTGCTCCAATCAGAACTGTACCTCCAATTTCTGGATTTTCTGCTGGAGCTGCATAGGGTGAAATAGACTCAAGATTGCGATAATCTTCCTGTGGAAATGCAAACTAAGAAAAGAATTTCTGGAAGAAATGCTCCAAGAGAGCCTGCAAGTCCCAGGATTTCGAGAGCTCAGAAGAAATTGTTGGAAAATTTGCAAGTTGCTGAAAAGAAAGTTTCAGAGTTAATTACATCTTCAGCCAGAAAGCAGAAATGTGGTATGTTGTTACTTTGTTTTATATATATTTTCAGTTCATGCATGCTTGCACAGAATACACTGTCAACTTATTTTTGGGTAGATTGTAATTGAGTGTTGGATTTTTTTTATTTTTTTCTGGGGGGGTCAGTGCTCAGTGGAGCAAGTATTGTACAATTTTGTTTTTGTCTTTGAAACCTTCAGTATAAATGTTTATTTTCTTCGTCTAGTTTAAAAGAAAAATCGAGAAGAGCTAGGAACCCAAGTATACTGCTGAAGGATGTCCTCCGATGCAAACCATTCATCTAAAAGAAGGAGAAATGTTGAATCCTGTTTTGAACTTAACACTCAAAATCAACACAAAACACTGTTCTTGGTGCCTGATATCAAACCTGTGCAGTACTAACCAGTGTCAAGCAATTCGATCTGTTGAAGCAAAATGTGATTTACCACAATATTAGCAGATTCCTGCATGAATTTAGGTACCTGAATTAAGCTTAATTCCTTAGTTGCTTGCATTGTTGTCATAATTTAGCATTTCAACTTCCTGTTGCTTCAACTAATGACCTCTACTGGTTCAAGGATATTGAATTTAGTGATAAAAGATGTGATTTGTTTAAGAAAATGTAATAGTGCTCTTTTCTTTCCTTTTTTTAAATGTACTTGATTCTGTTCCTGATAGCATCAAGTTTCATCCTTACTGTTGCTGCTTCAATGTCAGGCTCCGAGGAGGGAATTCTAATATAACAGAACTCAGCACCACACATTGTGTTATTAAGAAATGAATTTCTTGTTTATTGCCATTGCAAGAACCGTTAAAGCTTGTTAATTTTGTTTGCATTCAATCCCCAACACTCTTATCAGGCTCTCTTCCAAAGAAAAATGAGGAGCCTATATCGGCAACAAATTCGAATTCTAGATACAACAATGTGCATCAAAAGGCTTCCAATGCTTCTACCCAGTGTGATGTGGTGGATCCTAAGGTAACCGCACCAACTTTGTGTGCTATGCTCCATTCTGACCAATCTGCTTTAGATTCTTTTTTGGGTCTGGCAATGAATGTGTAAAATTTGGCATGCTCCTATTATTTTCTCATCAAATTGTATTAGTCATGTTTAATATAATAGCTCTCTGAAGCGTATATCAAAAGAGTGAAAAAATAACAAAAAAGAATCAATAGATAAAGTATTAAGGTTCTGTTATATGATTAGCTATTTTGGATTGCAGGGTTGTGATGAAGGATCTGCTCAATGTGTGTTGCAAACTATATTTTCTCCTTCTTTTCACATATCTAAAATTGCTGGAGGAGAAATTTCTGGTGGAGGTGGGTGACAAAATTGATATTTTGGTTTTAAAGGTATTATATGTGTAGGTATATTCATTGATGTTCCATTATTTTTTCCCTCTCATGTGATGCTCTTTTATTTTTTGGTAATCTCCTGTTTAGTCGACTTGATAAAACTGTTTCGGACTGGAGACTCTCGGGTTGATATGCTGGATGGTCATGTTACACAAGAAACTTTTAAATCCTCTTTTGGAGAACACAATGAGAGCACATTAACTTCACTCAACACATGTCATAGTGACATGGAATTGGAGAAAAATATATCAGCCAAAAACTCATATGGGGATCGCTGTGGTGATCAGGTGCTCTCTACTGATGTAACTACTGTGAATTCTTATAGTATTGCAGCTTCAAATGGAGTTGGTCTTGCTTCTGATGTTTCAACTATATATCTTGCATTGAAGAACTCAAAACTGGAATGTGTTGATGAGCACGGTCAAGATTCTATGTCAACTGATGTTTGCTTGGAGGAGGATGATTATGAGGATTTTGATGACTTTGACCCTTATCTATTTATAAAGAACCTGCCAGAGCTGTCATCAGTAGTCCCCACTTTTCGGCCTATGTTGCTACCTAAACAGACTCGGAGTTGTCCTCCTACAACCCTTGTTTTGGACCTGGATGGTACACAATTTTAGACACTTTTTTTATGCTAATTTTGTACATGATTTTGCCATCAAACATGTCTATCATATGTGGTCTCCAACTTTAGTGTTGGATTTTCTATTCTTTTGATTTATGTGTATTTATTAATGATTTGTTTCACAAAAAGCTTGTTATTCTACCCATTTTATCATGTCAAGGCAATTTGTCTCGTAATCTTGTTTTTTGTTGCATCCATGGAGGGGATTTTGCAGAGACCTTTCATTTATGTTTTTTCTTGGAAACTTTTTTGCAGCTTCTTGATGTTACTATTTGTTTCTAAAAAAAGAATGCCTTGCAATATTTCATTTGCAATTCTAATTTGCAGGTTGCATTAATTGTGGTGTGAAAAAAATTGAGTTTTTTTTTTAATTATTATTATTATTATTATAGCTTTCTAGTGACTCATGAAATGTAATTTTTTGATTTCTATGTACCTGGTCATCTGCTATATGTAATTTTGATTGTGATAATGAAGTGAACATTGGTCTTTTTCATATTGACTTATTGGTGGAAGGTAGGATTGTTTAATCAGAAGAAAAATTGGAATTGATGCTGCCTAGTTCCATGAAGTGGCAGTTTTGCATTTAATATTTTGCAACATGCATATTTGGCCATTGAGCTACCTGCATTCGATCTGTTTCTGTTGTGAAAGTGTTGATTGCTTTTTTAATTTCAGAGACTCTGGTGCACTCTGCCCTTGAACCTTGTAATGATGCGGACTTCACATTTCCTGTCAACTTCAACCTCCAGGAGCACACAGTCTTTGTCCGGTGCCGTCCTTACCTCAGAGATTTCATGGAGAGAGTTTCTAGTCTTTTTGAGATCATAATATTTACAGCTAGTCAAAGTATCTACGCAGAACAGCTTCTAAATGTGCTTGATCCAAAGAGGAGGATATTTCGACATCGTGTTTTCCGTGAATCCTGTGTTTTTGTCGAGGGTAACTACCTCAAGGATTTGTCAGTTCTTGGTCGTGATTTGGCCCGTGTTATTATAATTGACAACTCTCCCCAGGTACTGTTGCAGAATTCTTATCTTTCTGTGCTTTCTGATTTACCTGGCACTTGTCCTAATTTAATTGGCGATACAGTTACTTCATCTGTTTTCTTGGTCGTTGCCTTTTTCAATAATATTTTGGGGTTGTGGGGTGGGGTTGTTTGGGGCATCGGGCTTTATATTCTATCCATGGCTCAAAATTGATTAAAGATATTTACTTTGTATGAAAACCATTTCTAATCTGTAGTTAATTTGCCTAAACACGTGCATTTTTTTGGGGATGCCATTGAAATTAAAATTCATGCAATAGTTTGATCAATAACGCAATTTGAGTTACAGTCTGAAACCTTGAAATTCTCTCTGAGGACTGTACACAAGTAACCATTGAATGTGGGTGTCCGCTGTCTTTAGAACCCATGTATATCTTTCAAGACAAAAGCAATAGTTTAGCTTAGTGGATGAAGGACAGAAGGTAAGGAAGAGAGTTGAGGCAAGGCAAAAGGGCGGAATGACCTGAGGCTTGTAGGAGGGGTCAGGTTTTTTTAAATTGTTCGCGCTTAAATTACTGACAAGGCCGATGGTTTTCATTTCAGGCATTTGGCTTCCAAGTAGACAATGGTATACCAATTGAGAGCTGGTTTGAAGATCGTTCAGATAAAGAATTGCTCTCGCTACTTCCATTTTTGGAGAGCTTGGTTGGGGTTGAAGATGTGAGGCCTCTAATTGCAAAGAAATACAATCTTCGGCAGAAAATTGCTGCAGCTGTTTACCCTCCGTTGAATTCAAATAGAGGAGATCCTTTTGAAAGGTAGCTTCAAAGTGAATTTGAAGTATTCGAGATGGGACGTATAAACAATTCCGCCTTGTCTTATTTATTACAGAATTAAAATGTCAAGAAAACCACATTCTCTTTTGTTGAGAATGTCTTGGCAAGACAGTGAGATTTACAATTGAAGTGCGATCCTAACCATAAAGCGGGAGGAAAGTGTTTATGGATGTAAATCATGTGTACGAGTAAGAAACTTTTCATAGAAGGAAAATGTAGCATGACCAGTGCACCATAGGCAATACTTGGAAATAAGAAGCTTCATGAACAGTTTGTCCACCCAGTTATCAGTTTTGAAGGCGATGGAATTTGTTCCTTCAAGTTTATTATAAGTTGAGAGCTATAATCTCCTGTGGTTATTCCCAATTGATGATTAGAGGAACTAGAAGGGTGTGAAAAACCTATAAGCTTATATAATATTAGAGGGTGTATGTGAAATTAATTTTTATTTTATGATTTTAAATGGTTTTAATATTTGAATGTTAAAAATGATTTTTTAAAAATAAAAAAAATATTATTTTGATATATTTTTAAGTTTAAATTGGAATTGTTATTATATTTTTAAATATCCATATTAAAGTAAATATTTTTCAATTCTGCATTCTTAGTAAATGAGTAAATTTTGATTGAGTCATAATTTCAAAGTTATCTTTTATAAATAACTTACTATACAAATAAGTTGAGATAAGTTTAAAATATATTTATAAAAAATGATCTAGTGAGCTGGTTTGGTTTGGTTTACTAGGCCTAGCTGGTACTTGGTTTTTGTTTTTGTTTTTTATTTATTTTTTTTTATCTAAATTTTATTAATTTATATTTAAATTAATACTTTTTCTCTTTTTTATTTTATTTAAAGAGTTTCTTTTAAGTAGCAATTACTTTTTAGCTATGTATTTAAATTTGAAGAATTTTTTTTATTTATTTATATTTTTTTTTGTATGAACGAAGTTTATTTTTGAAAAAAAAATAAAATTTCAAATAAAATTTCTAATATGTGCAGCCTTGTATTGTGTGTTTTTTTCTTTTATTTTATTCAATCAATTTAATATGTCTCTATTTATATTATCGTTTGCTTAAATAAAAAATTATTTTAATAAACAAATTTAGAAAGTATAATCAGATAAATATTCCGTCTTTCTAGATTAAATATTCTGATATATACATGTCTCTTAATTTTTCAAGTTTTTATTTATTTATTCACATATATAGTTATCAATTTATTTGATTATGTATAAAAATTTAAACTTAAATTTTTTAAACTATAAAAATATATTGAAAAAACTTGAATATATATATATTTTTATAAGAAATAAAAATTTAAAATCCACGTACAGTTCAACCATAAATGGCGGTGCAAACATAAAATGTTCCAACTAACAGATTTATTGTGACACATAAATTAGTGGCCAATCGATCACACTTCATCTTCGACATTTCAAATCATTTGGGGATTTTATATTCCCGTGTTAGCATGTTACTATGTTTATTTGAGATAAAATTGGTTCAGGCGAGGTCTCCCTCCCTACCATTCATCCATGACCTGTGTGCTTCGTGCCACACATCTAACACTGAAAGATGACTTCTTGTTGGGAACCTCCCCTCCCCATTATCTTGATGAATCAAGTATTGAAGTTAAGAATATCTTACAAACATTGTCAATATGGTCTGATTCAGCAAGCAGAAATATAAACCTGCAACAAATTAAAGCTCCAATATAGAAAAGACCAAAGAAGCGCAGCTTGCATCCCCGACGCAATAGCGAGATTTGGATTCAAATTCAGCAAGAGACGCCAAAACAAAAGGAGATCCATTTTCCAGGATGCAGCTAGCAGTGAAGCTGGTCCTCAGTCATGTTATCACAATTCACTGAGTCAAACCCTTTTAAGTATATCCTTTTTGTCTTACAAGTTCAAGATACAGCAGCAAACATCGAATTGTTGTTTCTGTATTATACCTCGTTGGTTATGACAACTAGCCAAAGAGATTAATCTCCAACAAAAAGAAAAAAAACAAAGAGATTAATAGCAATGGTTAAGTTACTCAGTTTTTTTTTAGAATCCAAAGTAACTCAAATTAGTAAAACGATAAGAGGCTAAAATTGTTCCACACTGCTAACAACCCTAGTGAATCCTCTCCACAATTTAGTGAGACAAAAAAAGAGAGCATTATTATTTACAAAGCCTGAAAGACCACAGAACAGAACAACATCAAACAGAAACCAATCAACGGATTGACGAATCATCACCCCAGTATCCCCGATTCCCGTGCCCTTACTTCCACACCATTAACAATAGATTGGAATTTACCATAAAATTAAATGGGAAAACAGCGCTAAAGGTCTTCAATCTTTATATTCCCAATTTTCAGGTAATTAGGATACAATGAAAAGGAAAGAAAACAAAATTACTGTAGTCAGTATTTGCAGTGCATCTCTCAGGAGATTGAAAGCTAAATTTTTATTCCATGAACACCAAGTGACAGAGGACACTTAGATGAAGAAAATACAAGAAGACACTTGACAGCTAGACATGCACCATAACAAGATACAGAGCGGTGTCACCAGACCTCTGGACGAAGCTCACCAGTTGCTGGGGGCATCCATTTTCCAGAATTATAGACACTTTGACCAACTTTCCAACCAGGAACATCCTTCATTACTTCTGCCTCGTATTCAAGATACTTATTCCACTCCTTGACAAATCTAAATAAAAGCAAGCAGGGAGGAAAAAAAAACTTGAATATTTTACAATAAGAGATGGAAACACATTAGCTAGTGATGGAGGAAAAGAGCTGTTTGCTACCTTTCATCTTCTTCAGCTTGAAGCAGAGGCAGGATTGCCCTGCGTGCAGCATACTTCTCTTCCTTAAGTGCTCTGCAGAATGCAAATGATTTAAGAACAAATCTACAGTTGATGACATACCCTGATAAGGGAACTTGCTTTGGCAGTATAGCTATATCATCAACTACTACATACAAGGCTATAAAGCAGACAGTTGCATGAACCACTAAAAAAGTACAGTTTCAGTATAAACTTATGATATTTTAAAAACTTCTCTTATACAGCATACAATAATCTAGGTTTCTTATATGAGGTGGACAGTCATATTAACACCTTCAAGGTCAAGTGTACAAGTAATCCAGCTTCTCAATGGCCAATATCTCACATGTCCTCAGCTCAAATTAAGATTTAAGCTTGTATATTGGCAATATGCATAACATGAACTGTGATTGTACTTTTACTTTGGAACTGGAAGCAGGGAGTATATGTTGAATTCAAAATGATGCTTACTTTCTATATTTGGCACTCAAGACGCCTCAACATCCTTCTTCTCCTGTGAAACTATTTCCTTGTAATTCATACATGTAGTTCGACAAATAAATAAACACTGACACTGACACCTCGGATATACACCAACAAAAATGACAACTTCCAAGGAATTTCATGGGCAATCAAATCACCCAGGTGTGGTTTCCCAAAAACAGGAGTCTTTTCTACACCTTAATAAGGAGAACACGAGGAGATAAACTGCATAAAATTTGAAATCTAAAATCACTCCATTCAAAAAATGCTTTCCTCCAAATTTATAGTCTGCCTAGGTTGATTCTCATCAAAGAACAAAATATAATCTGCAGGTAATGTCTCCACTGCAGCCCCATTCTGAATACAAACAGCCAATTCTTCAAAAGGATAGTAAATATAACAATGAAAACACTTACTATAAGCCCATGTCAAAGAATCTTCAGTAACCTTTTTACAGCTTTGACTGCCTAAGCAACACACTAGCTCTTTCACAGGAACAATCCTTCACTTTTTCACTAATACTAAAAGACAATGACACCAAACAACTTACTCAAAATATGACAAACCAGCATCTCCTCATCAAAACTGAAAGATTTTTCTTACACTGTCATTCACAAACCTCAATGTTTTTTCAAAATTATGGTTTGCCCCAAGAGTAAGTGCCTTGAGAATTCAAAACCATGGTTTCTGAAAAGGTAACATAACATCCACAAAACCTGCCTTCTGCCGACTCAACCAGTCCCAAACATGCTCTTTCCCGATTCAAAATAATAGACATCTCCATCATGTTATATCAGATATGCAAAATTGCTTATTTCATGAAAAACATTAGCAAGTAAAGACCAGCAAATCACCAATAAATTTAAATTACTAACCAAATTCACTTTCTTGAAAATCAAAGATAACCCCTCTCCTGCACCCTGTATTTGAATAAACCAAATCCAACTTCACTACAGCAACCCACTTTTTCATTAAAAAACACATTCATTGATCTTCAAGTCTCCTCTACTAACTATATTGAACAATATATAATTGACTGGAAAGGTTGCGGCTTTTGTACTTGCAAATGCATACATATCTATGCTTTTAGTGCAGACTTTGTAAAAGAGTATTTCAGGGGGGAGAATCTACTCTCAACTCTTCTAAGGATTTTTTTAGTTAAAAGTAAAAGCTATACATCTGTAGCATACTGGAGAGCATTTTGCTAGCGAAGGTTATTAAATTTAAATATGAAGTGCAGTCAATGAATTTGGCAGTTCCTTGGTACATCTTGGTGTTTATAATAATGGACCCCTCTTCTCTACCAGTCAGCAGCACGCATTTGAAACCCTCCTAAAATCTCAACATTTCTAATGTCCATTTCAGAAATATACAAAATTTAGCTACAAAAAACTATGTCCACTCACAAGACTTCACAATTTCTACCTTTCACCCTTAAAAACAACAAAAGCCCAGTAGCGACCAGTCAACACCGCAATCAAAGTAGGAAAACTCTAGCAAAATTTTAATCTCATAATATTAATACTCTGACGAACCACAATAACCAGCCACATTTTAGTGTTAATTTCACAATCCAAACAAGTCCTGCTACCAAAAATTATCACAGACATAAACATAAATTTTGATAATTTTAAAGAGCCATATTAAGTGTTCCTAAACATCTTCAATTTGAAAATCCAATCCAATTGACATGAAAAAAAATCCATTTCCTTCGAATTTCTAACTCTAATTAAAAAAAACACAGATGCCAAGACCATAAAACAATCGAAAATCTTCAAAGATAAAAAGAACCCTTTTCACCTGCGGACCTTGTTGCCCTGGCCGACTTGGTACATTCCATAAGAAAAGGCGCCAAAAGCAGCGAGAAAGATGGCCATAGCACTAGGACCCTTGTTAGGGATCCTACGAGCGAATCGGACAGGAGCGAAGCCACCAGGAGGAGGGCCGTCTTGAAGGATCGGCATATCCTTCACGCTAGCCATTCCTGGCTTGTTCCTTATCACTGCCTCCGTCATTTTCTCTTGTTGTTGCTCTTCTTCTTCTCTCTCTGTTTGTGATTTTTAGGAAAGGGAAGACTGCATGATGAATAGTGGAGAGGCTGGAGGGGAATGCTGTTATGTGTGCGCGGGTATGGTGTGGGAATGTTAGGGGATCCGGTTAGGGATAGACACGTGGCCATTTGTTGTGACTAATTTCACTTTCTCGGGTTAGGTTATCAAGTGCTCTTTTTGGCAATTCTTTTGCTAATAAATGGAGTAATAATTATTTTGATGATAAAGAATTTGTAATTTACATATTCTATGATTGCAAAAACTATTTGTGGTATGAAATATAGTTGTTGCGGGGATGAAATAAATTTTATATTTATTAAGGAATAAATAATAATTATTATTCTATGAGGAAAAATAAAAAAGAGAGATAGAATCATGAAAATAATTTTTGAGTTTATATTAAAATACTCTCATGCCTTTTTGGTAAAGCTTTTTATAATGTTATCTTGATTTTTATTTTTTTATTTTTATTTAAATAACATGAATAAGATTCAAATATATATAAACATGCTAGGATCTTATAACTACGTGCACACGGGCTTGAAATTAAGAGTTTATAAAATTTATAAAATCAAATTTCATTCTTACTTCTAAGATACTTTCAATTAGGCCCTCATGAGAGGTTTATTTATTACACTCGTGGCCAAATTTCCTTCACTTGTTTTCACTTCTGCCCCTGCATGATCCTCACCCTCCCCATAACCCCACTCGGCCCCTACGGGAAGAGAACTTGTATTCGAATCTCTATGGGGCGGATCCCGGTGGAATACTTGGGCTTGGTCACCCCCTGAAAACCCAATCTTTTCGATGTATGAACAAGATAAGGTAGCATTTGTAATTTGGCAACGGACTAGAGGGTGAAAATGGGACAAACATTTTGCCAAAAGCAGGCCGGATCCAACCCAACGGTAAACCTCGTTTAACAGTGAAATGAACACAAAACCCTAAACCCTGCCAATAACCAGAAGCTGCTTCTAGAGCCTTCTCTTTCTCTACAAAAAGCACTCGCTCTCCACTTCCTCGGCCTCCATTCGTGATCTCTCTGTCTCTACCACTTCGTCAAACTTTCTCTACAATCCCACAAATTATCCGTGTTTCTTCTCTCGTAATTCTTCTTGGCGATACTATGCACCGCTTCACTTCTAGCCTCGCTTCCAAGGCTCGGTACTTTCCTCCCTCTCCTTCATTTCCTTTATTCTCATCTGGGTTTTCATTATCTTCCTCGCTTTCCGTTTCGTTGGCGAGAAAATGTCAAAACCCAAAAGGAGAAAAAAATAGAACTTGGTGGTTATTTATCACAGTAGCAGTTTATTGACTAAAACTAATCCATCAAAAACGTTGTTTGAAGCTGGATTTGGATTTCCTTGTGATTTTGTGATTTCTATGGCTTTACATTGATGGGTTTTGCCTTTTGTGGGTTTTACAGGATTGCTAGGAGCACCACCAAACAAGTGAGTGCTGGCGGTTCTATTGGTTTGGTTTCAAGTTTTTACATCATCATATTCGATCTGATCCTGTGTGTGCTGCAGCAATTATAATGACTCTCTCTAAGAAGTGAATTTTCTGTGTTTATATCAGATTGGAAGTAGGTTGAGTTGGAGCAGAAACTATGCTGCCAAAGACATAAGATTCGGTGTGGAGGCTCGTGCTGTGATGCTTAAGGGTGTTGAAGAGCTAGCTGATGCTGTCAAAGTCACCATGGGCCCTAAGGTATTGTGACTGATTGTCTGTTCGATCATGTTATATTCATGTTTGAAGCCCGTGGATGAAATCTCCAATAAAGAAAAGAAGTCAAATTTGAATATTTCTTGTAGCTGAATATGGTGTCATTAGATTCTTGTTATCAATTGAAACCATATTCAGTTCGCAATTGGAATATTGCATCAACAGTAAGGCTTGTCTCTATGATATCCTAGATAAGTGTGGGTTTTTTCTCTGTAGCAGCATCTGATTGAGTATGATGGATCTTAATGCATTTGACATCATTTGGTGAAACTTGGTTTTTTTTGCTTAACCTTTTCTCTGAAGGAATCGTTGGGTTAATCGGTAAATTAATGATATTATCCTTGATGATTTTTTATTTGCAGGGTCGCAATGTGGTTATTGAACAAAGCTTTGGTGCCCCCAAAGTGACTAAGGATGGTGTGACTGTTGCAAAGAGCATTGAGTTCAAGGATAAAGTCAAGAATGTTGGTGCTAGCCTCGTGAAGCAGGTTGCAAATGCCACAAATGATGCTGCAGGCGATGGTAAGGTTTCATCCCCTCGAGAGTTGTTATCTAAGTATTTTGAACCACTGGAATTTTGATGCTGCAGTAGCATCTGATCATTAGGTTAGGATTTTATGTTACAGGCTCTAAATCCAGTGTTTATGTTTTTTTTTCTTGATATGGTACCACCCAGCTTTGCTTCTTTGATGTTTCTGTCTCACTGGGCAATGAGAGCTTTTATGTTACAAGCTCTAAATCCAGTGTTTATGTTTTTTTTTCTTGATATGGTACCACCCAGCTTTGCTTCTTTGATGTTTCTGTCTCACTGGGCAATGAGAGCTTTTCCAATGTCTTTGCAGGGACCACTTGTGCTACGGTCCTCACTCGAGCAATATTTGCTGAAGGGTGCAAGTCAGTTGCAGCAGGAATGAATGCAATGGACCTAAGACGTGGTATCAGCATGGCTGTGGAATCAGTTGTTACCAATTTGAAAAGCAGAACAAGAATGATCAGCACATCCGAAGAAATTGCACAAGTTGGTACAATATCAGCAAATGGGGAGAGAGAAATTGGTGAGTTGATTGCGAAGGCCATGGAGAAGGTTGGGAAAGAGGGAGTTATAACAATTCAAGTAAGTTGTGCATTAGATTGGTGATACATCCCCTGTTATAAAGGATGTCAAGTGTATTGAGTACTGTTTTTCTTGACACATGCAGTTGGATACTGATTGCTACTTTTCTCTTTCTTTTCTAATTCAATTAATCATTCTCCCATGTTGTAATTTTTTTTCCCAAAATGTTGTTTTGGTCTTATTCTGGTTTCAGGATGGGAAAACATTATCTAATGAGTTGGAAGTTGTTGAGGGATTGAAGCTTGACAGGGGCTATATATCCCCTTATTTCATCACGGACCAGAAAACCCAAAAATGTGTAAGCCTTCACTTCTGATTCCAATCATGACATATGTCTTGAGACCTAGGTTGTGTCCGCATGACTGCATAGTACAAAATATGAAATAACAACTTCTACAGCCATTGAGTTTCCTGTTTATTTTCTATACCTGTGCACAAACAGGAATTGGATGACCCTCTCATTCTGATCCATGACAAGAAAGTCTCAAATTTGCATGCTGTGGTGAAAGTACTAGAGTTGGCTTTAAAGGTATACATTCTGTTTACCAATCACTTTTTATTGGAAGCTGGAGCACAACTACAATGCTGTTCACTTCCTTAACTAGATTTTCCTGTATTTGTTCAGAGACAAAGGCCCTTGCTGATTGTTGCTGAAGATGTGGAGAGTGAGGCACTGGCAACACTTATTTTAAATAAGCTTCGTGCTGGAATCAAGGTCTGTGCCATTAAGGCCCCTGGTTTTGGAGAGAACAGGAAGGCTACATTGCAGGATCTTGCTGTCCTCACAGGAGCCGAAGTGAGTTTGCCTCTGCACATATATTTAATTCTCTGTGTCACATTCTCTGGTCTCATTGAACAAGTTCTTTTCTTCTGTTTTGCAGGTTATAACCGAAGAGCTTGGCCTCAATCTTGAAAAGGTGGATTTGGATATGCTTGGCAGTTGCAAAAAGGTGAGCTCAAATTGTTGACTCTGGTGTTAGTTTACTGGGCACAAGCAGTGCATTGGGGGTGCTGGGTGGGCTAGATTGGGTGTGGTGGATTTTAATTTAGATCTTAGGGGCAGTAGCGAAGGCATGACTTCAAAGAATTAGAATGGGTCAAGGGTGGGTGCCTGTAAAAAGTTGTGTATTTTGATGATTGACTAGCTGGGTTTTGTCTTATAGGTTACAGTATCAAAGGATGACACTGTTATTCTTGATGGTGCTGGTGACAAGAAGTCCATTGAAGAAAGATGTGAACAGGTCAGTTTTGCTTCATTGCTGGACTATGTTTATTCTCCAATGTGAATGAATAACATGATTATTGTCTACTGCTGGAATTACAGATCCGATCTGCAGTAGAGTCGAGTACTTCTGACTATGACAAAGAGAAGTTGCATGAAAGACTGGCAAAGCTTTCTGGTGGTGTTGCTGTGCTGAAGGTCTGTGAACTGTCTTGCACACTTTGCATATTTTCTTCAATTGACTTGTAAATACAAATATGGGGTATTTATTCTAGCTGAGTCCCCCATCTTCCAACTGGAGAAATATCTATTGCTTAAAAGTTGTAAATTGGGGTCACTTAAGTGAAAATTTTGCCGTCATTGCAGATTGGAGGAGCTAGTGAAGCTGAAGTTGGTGAGAAGAAAGATAGAGTTACAGATGCCCTAAATGCCACAAAGGCTGCTGTGGAAGAGGGTATTGTGCCAGGTAACATTTCCATCCATCTTCCCTCATGTTGTACATGGTTGAATTAAAATCACCAACCTCTTCAAGCTACTTCCTCTGGCAGGAGGTGGTGCTGCACTTCTTTATGCATCAAAAGAGTTGGATAAGCTGCAAACTGCCAACTTTGACCAGAAGATCGGTGTTCAAATTATTCAGAACGCCCTGAAGGTTTGTCCTTCATCATGTGTGTCCATGTGTATGAGTATGCCTGAATATTCAATCTTTAAGCTTGAATCTGGGTGCAAGTTTGAAGATTCATGCACTTTATAATTTTGTGCATAGCCAAGCTTCAAATATTCCAACATTCATGTGAATTTGGTGTTCTTTTTATAATGTTATCACTGAATCCCAAAATTGAACTATCAATGTCAGACCCCTGTGCATACAATTGCTACTAATGCGGGAGTCGAGGGAGCTGTTGTTGTTGGTAAGCTATTGGAGCAGGACAACCCTGATCTAGGGTACGACGCTGCCAAAGGTCAGTGATTTATCATTGTTGTTATTATGAAGCTTGCTTACTTTATCCACTGAAGGAACTGATTTTTTAACTATTTTTTTCCGGTATGTTCATGTATTACCAGATGAATATGTTGATATGGTGAAAGCTGGCATTATTGACCCGCTGAAAGTAATTAGAACTGCTTTGGTCGATGCCGCCAGGTAAAAAGGCATTTTTCAGGGAATAGCCCTCTTCGAATCATAACTTGTTTTTAGGGTTTTGGGGCTGGGTTCATTATTACCTTTTGCATCTTCTTACCAAGTAGCACTTATTAACTCTCTTTTTTTGCGCTTTCAGTGTCTCCTCGTTGATGACAACAACTGAGGCTGTTATAACTGAGCTTCCAAAGGATGAAAATGATGCTCCGGCAATGGGTCCAGGCATGGGCATGGATTACTGAGGTTGATTTTTAGAGACTGATCCAACCTGCCTGACATAGATATTTGAACCTTTGTACCCAATTTATCGATTCATTGTTCCTAAGATCAAAAGGCATCATCTAATCATAGTGAGTGAGTCTCGGCATGTAGGTAGTTTTTGATAATTGGATAATGGATTATTGTTTGGGAAAACTTGCATGTAAGGCTCTTTTTCCCCCCTGGCATATCCTTATCTTTGGCAACCAAGAGCTTGGTCATTATAGCCCTGTTTGTTCCTTCTCGGCATGTAGGAAGTATTTGTTCTACGTGTTCTAGGCATTTGTTCCTTCTCCATGAACCCAAGAATAATCTGCAATTTGATTAGGGTTTCTACTTGAATCTGATTTGTGTTAAAATGTTCTTTTTCCGCTTTGCAATGCAAACTGTCCGTCCAGTTGTGGAAAAAAATGAGAGGGCAATATGGCGAAAGCCAAAGCAGTGCCTTCAATTCAAATATCGAGTCCTCCACCTTCTGGCTAGTCCAGCTATAATACAGATATATGATACTGCCAGGATTTTCTTTGAGTTAAGATCGTGGGGAGATTCACTATGTGATCGTTGCCCACGCCCTTGAACTCCTCCTCAGTTGATGACTTGGCCTAGCAAGTGGTGGCTGAATGCAGCATGGTTTTTGCTGCTTGGTTGTAATGAGCAAAAATCAAATTCCTTATCTGATCAATCTATTTAGACAAAATGGACAAGTATCAGTATGTTTTTCTCTCTCAAAAATGCATAATTCACTCATTGAAGCCCCTCTTTCCATCACGGTTTTCAATACATTGACTCAGCTGTACTGGAAATAGAGACTGTATTTCAAGACCAGTTATCTTCATACTCAGCCAGTCGTTCACACGGTCATTCTTTGTCTTCGTTTCGTGATAAAGATCGGTTCATGTGGGAGCATACTGCTGAAGATCCATCTTTAAACCCTTCAGCGGTTCAATTACTGCCTGGTAAATTTTTGTAGCCACGATTTCTAAGAGATTAACTTTATCAACCAAGTTTGCACCACAATGACACATTTGTGCAAGTGATTTCCCAATTTCAAGATCAACTTGAGTTTGATCTTTGTCAGGCGTTGATGCGTGGTTTTTCAAGAGAAATTAAAGCAAGAAAAGAAACAAGAACAAAGTCTCAAATGAAGCAAGAAAATGAAGAAAAAATAAGAAAAGGTAAACAAGGCAAAAAGAAAGAGAAGAGGAGCAATGACTTAAGCGAGCAAGGAGTTAATCTGGGGAAAGAGAGGTGAGAGGAGAAGAAAGCTGAAATATAAGAAAACAAGAACTAAAAAAAAGAAGAAGCTGAATTTGTCATGTTTGTGTCTTCTCATTCAAATCGAAAGGTTGCCGGTAACAGTTTTGTAGCCGCGATCTCTCGGTTGAGTGAGTTCAGGTTGTTCAGGAAACATGACATGAATCTTACCCTTCTTACCAGCTAATTTTCAGATGGCATTTTGAAAGAAAGAAGACAACGGGGCTTTTGATAGAAAGATATCGTCTAAGCGTAAGTTGTTAAATTTTTTATAATATTTTTTATTTGAAAATATATTAAAATAATATTTTTTTATTTTTAATATATATATATATATATCAAAATATTTAAAAATACTAAAAATTAATTTAAAAAAAATATTCAAATTTTTTTAACAGCACGGTTGAACAGAATTTTCTTTTTCTTTTGATCAATGTGTCATTATACTCGTTTATAGGCTCATCATCAATGTGGCACTTCACCAATGGTTATCATTAATTTTACCTTAATGTTGTCTAACATTTTCAATCATATACTTTTGTCCGTTCTCCATTCAATATCGTTAATCACCCACCTAGAGAATCTAAAATCGAAAGATTAATCAGATTTAATGTTTAGAATAAAAAGTGATGATTTAATGTAAGCAAAAAAATCTAGAAAAAATCGAGTTCCATCTAGAATCAAAATTAAAAAGAATAAAAATTTAAAGATAAAAATTAAGAAAAATAGAATCTTATTAAAATTGAAATTAAATAATATATATATATAAAAGAATTTTATGGATTTCATTTTTTGCCTATAAATTTTCTTTTTCACTCTTAAAATTTACTTCATTAAAACAAAACAAAACAAACTTTAGAACTCTTATACATGAAAAGCAAACATGATAGTCAGGGCACTCAGGATCGAGTCCTTATCCAATCAGCCAAAAAAGATAAACAAAAAAAAGTGAATGATTTTCTTCAAAATAAATACATAAAAAATCTTTAATTGAGATTGTTTGAAAATATAGTTGCATTTGCTTTTTAAAATTAAAAAAAAATTAAAATTTAAAGATAAAAATTTACTTCATTAAAACAAAAACAAAACAAATTTTAGAACTCATATCCCTGAATAGCAAACATAATAGTCAGGAACTCGAGACTCGAGTCCTTATCCGATCACAACAAAAAGAGATAAACAAAAAAAATGAATGATTTTCTTCGCGCTAAGTACATGGTAAATTTTGAGAGTGTGATTGCGATTACTTTTTAAAATATTTTTCATTCAGAAATATATCAGAATAATATTTTTTTAAAAAAAAAAAAATATTTGTGATATCAATATATCAAAATAATCTAAAAACACTAAAAAAAATATTAATTTAAAGCAAAGAAAAAATTTAAAAAAATTTCAATTTTTTTCAAAAACACTTTTGAAATACAAAAACAAACAGAAATCCAAAACAAAGGGAATACACCCATCTCAACCTCAACTCGACCACTAAGGCCACCGATGCTCCATATTGATATTCTGGAGCTTACTACCATTTAACAAATTAGAAGCTAATTTGGACTTAATGTCATGTAAGGAAAGATAACAGTCACCAAAGTTTTCTTCCGTTCTATCAGAATTATCACCAGCAAATAATAATAATAAAAATATATATATTTAAAAGAGGATCCAATTAGCATGCTTTTTGTAACATAACAAAAATTTATTGCAAATCCAAGAAGATAAAAAATCTCAAAAAATTAATACACAGATGGATTTATTTACAATACAGATTGCTATAGAATCTCAAATTGCATGTTATGGTTGTACATATGCATAAAGCAAAACGATTCATAAAACAAGCACTGAGCAGAATTTAGGTAATAGGCAGCCCATAAAATCTCAAATTACATGAACCCTACAACACATTATCTACCTCTGCGACGATTTTTCAAAGGGGCACAATCAGAGCAATACCATTTTCCTTTTACTTTTTCTTTCAACCCAACACAACCAAAATGGAACCATTCTATCTTGCACTGCATGTTCAAAAAAGGAGGATTAGGTGTTTTGGGGGATATGACTCGAAAAAAGCAAAAAAATAATAATCTGGTTACATACATCGGGGTTGTCGCATGCAATCATGTCCCCATAGCTAACTTGATTGCAGAAACAGTAAGTCGGTTCATTCGGATCCACTGGCAAATCTAGTTGCATACCAGTAGTATTTGCAAATGTTGTAGCCACTGCCACCTCTGTCTCTGTTGCTTCTTCTGCAGCAACAAGGCGTGTTCTGCATACAAAGTTTGATTTAATAATTGTAAATAATGTTTCCTACACAAGCGACATCAATGCCAGACTATTTCACAAATGTGCAGTTAACAAGGGATAATTAAGAAACTATGAAATCTGATTTAGCCAAAAAAGTTTCTTAATGTTTCGTGATTTGTTTTAGAGTACAAAGAAAACAAATTCCTAGCAGCACCAGTGATAACAGTTTAGGCTTTGGAATGCATATATATGGCAAATGAAGTATATCACTGTTGTTTTGGATTTGCCAAATTGTCATTATAGACCATGGAATCTCAGTCTAAGCCATGAATTTAAACAAATTTACATCATTCCTATCCTTTTTATATTCATGTTTAGTAATACAAGCTTTAGGCAGTTTCTCACAGACTGAACTCTCTTATGCTCTTTGACAGAGACCTGTATCCTGCAAGAAAACCTGTCACTTGGCTGACATGGGGTTGATGCTCCCAATATGTTTCTCATCATCGTAACAGAAAGGAATCCCTGCATCTTTGTCAGCAATTTCATTTTCAAAGCAAGATTTCTACTTTTGGGGCAAAATATCCTAATCATTGATCTCATATTTATTTATATATCAGTGTCTTCTATTTTCAAGGCAAGAAGTCCTAATCCTGTGACTCGTGATTTTCAGTATAAAGATTTCTCTCACTATCCTTGAAAACAAAGACATTTCAGTTTTCAACACAGAGCTTCCAAAGAGAAAGTAAAATGAAGTTGAGAAGCTTAACCAACTAATGTGCTTAAAGTGATAAATAAGGAAACGATGAACAAGTATAATTAGAAGAGAGATACTTTTTACGCCCTCCTCTACCACTCTCACTACCCCTTCCAGACTTTGTACCGCCATCAAGACTTGAAGCAAGCAATGCCGGAGCAGCAGCAGCAGTATCTCTTTCTATCAAAGATTATATCATATGATCACAAAAATTTAGTAAAGATGGAGATACTAAAATGGTTGTGAAATACAAAACAAAACATTTCAGTAGATCCTTTCATCATCAAGTATGAATAAAACAAACCCTGGGGACTGAATGTGTGCAAATTACCACGCCGATTGTCTTCGTCACATAACTTCAGAAATTGATCAAGTTGTTGAATGTGTGCATCTACCTGAGGCAACAATTATAAAATATGCAGTCAATTAGGTAATTTTATGTCTAGAAGTACTGCATACAAACAGAAAGGTACAAGAAGCATCACGGTGTATGATTATAATAGCACAGATGGCAGTGACGCTTTATCTAAAAGCACTACGTGCAAGCACATAGTAGGGTGGTAGTGTCATGAAGATAATCCAAATCATTAATGATTACACCAATAGGACCACTTTTCAGCATAAATGCTAAAATACCCATTCCAATAGCAATGGGAGGGCAGGAAAAGGAAACCAACTATATCCAAAATAACATCTTTTCATTAAAACGGAGTAAGTTGAATCAATTTCCACGACCATATCAATGGACTACATGGCTTTTCTTTATATCTAAGAGGAATGCCTCTCCAAAAAGACATGAACAGCTATTCAAGGCAGAAAAATTGTCATTGGTCCAGTAATCACGTATCAATAGCCACAAGCAACAAAATCATTCACACAAAACACTTCACTCAATCTTTAACCAAATAAAAGGGTAAGGATACTGGATCTGTTTATGTAGTTAATAAATTTAAACCTGTGACTTTTGAAGTTGAAAGCTCATCATCCTAAATGGAGGACCACTGATGGCAGAAAGCAGAAAATGTGTCCACACTTGACAAATGAAAATACTTCTATTACAAGCAAATCTTGCAATTGAGCTTTGACCCCTGAACCATTAATCTCCAATTTTCCCTTCCAGCAAACTAAGTTGAAACTCAAAAAAATCTCATAACATCTACTCACTATTTGGTACAAGTAGTCAACTAATAAGAACTTGTATTACCATTGTTGAGTGCAGCTAATCTAGGGAAAACTGACGGTTATCAATGGTGGGATGCTAGGTTTTTCCAACCAAAAGTTACAGAAAGCTTTGCATGAACATTTAAAGGCTAGTCAATTTGTCTGCATGTTGTGTTCTCTGTACATATCTTCTTCTTTTCTAATTGGAAAAAAAATGGAGTGGTAAGGTAATTCCCAGAAACAAGAAAAGGTCATTGCACCAACAGAAGATGGTAAAGAGAATGAACAGCTACAAATATAAGATGAGAAAAAGAGCAAGAATTGATCACATAAATCAGGTATGATGAGACACATGCCCTGAAAGGATTGATGATATATAAAGCTGAGTTACGAGATTCAACATACCAAATCATATGCTTGGACAGCCAATGCCATCTTTTCATCTGCAATCCTGATGCTATGCTTTTGCTCATCAAGTGCCTCATCTGAGAATCTGATAAGTGAAGTATTTGGTGTAATGTTTCCAGCCTTGACTCCTCGCTTAATGTCCTCTATTTCTTGTTCGCACCGTTGTTCATTTTGGCGTTGAATCTCTGTTCACGTGCATTAAAACTGTCCCTTGAGAAGTGTGCTTAAAGGAGACAAGGATTGTTTAACTATAGACAGAGAATATCGATTAACTTTTCTGTTTGAACATGCAACCAAGAAAGGGATTTCTGTTTGCACACGCAACCAAGAAAGGGAGGCAGCGGGAACAGATGGCAAAAGGGAAAGCACAGAGAATAACAGCTAAACAAGAAGGAACCATACAGCCACCCATGTTATATTGGTTTGAGCTAGTGCCAGCTTTTCCAAGCCAGTGACCTTTTGATCTTTGGGGAATTTTCCATTATCTTGGAGTTTCTGGCACTCAAGTCCTATTATGATTAAGTACAAAACGAAATCCGACATATTTTTCCTTTAGCAGGTAAAATTAACAAAATAATTCGAGTTCTCTGCAAGTTATGGTTTCCCTAACCTACAGATTCAAAATGCCATACGATAAGAACGAGCATAAGAGAAAAATCCCTCAATTAGGAGTCTAATCTCCCCCTAAGCAGTCAAAACCCCCAAATAGCTATTGCAGTTCTCATCAATTCAATCAATCTAGGGTATCTTATCAAATCTTAAATCGACACTTAAAACAAGCGATGGAAGATATGACAGAAACAGCGATTTAATAAACAACAAAGCACGGTTGTTTTTAGCGCGAAGCATACCCTGCAAACTTTTGTCCAGATCACGCAACAATGAGTACTTCTTTTGCAGAATATTGGGAAGCGCTTCCAGATCTGCACAACAAATCATTTTAGGGTTTACTGGCATAACTTCAAAAAAAAACAATCAAGCATAACAATTATGAAACTGAAACAATAACCTTAAATTCAGATAGATAGAGAGAGAGAAAGGGATTACTGGCTTGAAATTCATCGACGAAGGAGGACATTTTAGGGTTTGTATCTGGGATTTTGATTTTTCAAGGATCCCGCCTTTAAACCCTGGATTTTAAATACAAATTGAAATTTTAAGACAGATTTCGGTTTTTAGCATCCAATTACAAAGCGGCTGGATTTGCGGTTGACGCGTGTATGTTTGCGCGTGGTTATGATCCCAGGGCAACATTATTTTTAAAATGTTTTTTTTTTATTAAAAATATATTAAAATGTTTTTTAATATTTTTAAAAAGTTAACCCATCAAAATAATTTTAAAAAATAAAAAAATTATAATTTCAAGTAAAAAAAATCAAGTTTTTGGCAAATACACGGTCAGCCGCTTAGTCAAATAGTATTTTTATTATTTTTATATATTTTTTTAAATGTCATTTTAATAAAAAAATAAAAAAAGGTTAAAACTAAATTGTTTTTTTTAATGAAATGATGTCTTTTAGATATTAAAAAAAAACACTAAGACAACGTTTTTTTATATGAAAATTTAAAAAACAAAACTCTTAATAATCAGGTTTCGCTTAGGCTAAATCAACATCATCTCAAGTTTATATGTTAGGTCATTTAAATTTGACCAAGTTAACTCTTTACCTGATTAAAAAAAAACCTAGCTTGAGTCGGGTTTTGAATTGACAAGTCATGGGTTGGCTAAGTTAATTGCATCAGAGGTTGATATGTTAAATCATTCGAGTTTAACTAGTTTAGCTCTTTATTTGGTTCAAAAAAACTCAATTTAAATCAAATTTTGAATCAGTAGATCAATTAGGTCAACCATATTAGGTTAAGCTAAGTTTAATAACTATGAGTTAGAGCATGAGTTCCATAAGACATTCATTTTATATTTCAGGATACGAGGGAAAGGTATATAATACGTTATTTGACATGGATCCACGCTACGCCACGAATCTATACTCTCTCTCTCTCTCTCTCTCTCTCATGAATAATGATGTTTAGGTGTCGTAGGCATGAGTTTTTTTAAGGAAAAAGAAAAAAAGAAAAACCAACAACTCGAGTTACAGCCCCAACCGAGTCTAATAAGTTGATTTTATTTTAATAACGCAATGATATTAAATGGACCATATTTTATTTTAAAAAAACAATAACACGAAAAAAGCCTTATTGGAGGTACAAATTAGATTAAAAAAAAGGGATAAAAAACAGCTTGAATCAACCCGAGATATCATGATAGACATGTGACCTGGATAATAAAAGGCAATCCACCTCAAGTTAATCCACAAAACTTGTAGCCCATATCATTCGAACATGATAACCTGATAGAAAACAAATAAAAGAAAACCATAAAGCTACTTAAAAAAAACTAATGTCAAAAAGAAATTGAAAAAAAATGATGAAATCGGATGTTGACCCGCATTAACTTTTCAAACTCATGACTTGAGTTATCAGAATGGAAGCACCATACATGAAGAAAATCATGAAACTACATCCTCAGCAAATCAAATATTAAATGACGAGATCAGAAAAAATATATATATTTCACGAAAAGATTCAAAACAAAAAAATAGCAATTAGAATAATAAGGGTAAAAAATGAAATAAAAATTAAATTAAAGGGCAACTACAAATTTTAGATTGAAGGGTGACACCAAAAAAGAAAAATAACTTTAACAAAAAGATTTAAAAAAAATTAAGGATCAAATTGAAAAATATAATATATCATAAATTTAAATTAAGGAATGAAATTAAAAACCAGCACAAAAAGGTTAAGAAAAAAAATAAAAAAATAAAAAGAATGAGAATCAAAATGAAAAAAAAAACAATACATTAAAAATTAGGATTGAAGAATAAAATTGAAAAAATATTAGTTGTTTCACTGTGTGTTTTGCTTTTTATTATTTTTCATGTTTAATCAAACACCAAATTTCCCCTCATTTGACTTAATAATCACATAAAAGCCACTATAAAAAACCACCTAATTGCCTTTTAATTCTATTTTTTTATTTCAATAATATTTTAATAATTTTATCATGTAATCGAGAAAAAAAAGAGTTATTTGTTCATAGTCAAATTAATAATGATTAATGAACTTTATAAAAAGATTCTGATACCTCTAATAACTATTATTAAATTTTTTAATGTAAAGGTCAAATACATCGTTACATTGTTCCCGTAAGCCACGGCAATAAGTTTGTATCTAGATATTTTTCAATCCAGTTTGAGATTCTTTTAACAAATAAATAACTAAAACGACGTAAGTTCAATTTTAAAATGAAAAAAATTACATGACAATCCTTGCTATTGATTCCAATTCAAAGTCTAAGATCCGACACACTTAACAGGCCATGTTTTAAGGAACGCAAGAGGACTCTATTCGAATCCAACTAAAACGGTGTAGGTTTCCCTGTTCCCAGTAGTGTGTTTTTTTTTTTTCCTTCTTGTTCTCGGAACTTCCAGGGCATTTTCAATATTTTCAATTTTGTTTTTTATTTTTATGAGGAAACTTCTTATAGAACCAAATCATGATGATTAGGGGAGAAATACAGATTAAACGGGAGTAGATGCTGAGCATTGAAGCAGCACCAGACCTATACAAATAGCGATGACGAAGATGTCAGATTAGTGAGTCCTCTAATGACTTCGATCCTCTAATTAACGTGAATCCGTTAATTATTTTTTCAAATATCATTTTTCCATATAAAAATAGAAATATCAAGCGGTGTTCTACAAATGCAGTTTTTCCTTCCTTTCCCATCTGCTCCGCTGTTCGTGCATTCCTTTATAAGAAGATGTTACTATTAAAGGAAGGAGGAAACTTCGTTTCTAATTATTATTTATACTTTTGTCTCCAGGGGGATTTCAAATTGCCCCTATAGCTCAGTGGTAGAGCGTCAGTCTTGTAAACTGAAGGTCCGTAGTTCGATCCTGCGTGGGGGCATCTTTGTAATAGGAGCCCATGTTTCTGTTTTTGTTTTGAGCGAAGGTTCTTACCCACTCGATAGACGATAGAAGCTAATTAGGGCATTCTCCTCTCTTCTTGCCAACCTATACCGAACCACATCTATCCTAACATTCCATCCTCTACAAGTTTTACAAAAAGTCATACTAAATTATAATTATAATTACCTGGTCCCACACCTAATTAAATCCCATATGATCTTAATTATGAGAGCAAGATTAATCCAGAGAAAAAGGAGTCAAGCCATAACGTGAAGACAAAGGCAGTCCATGTTCATAAAATGCAAGGAAAATAGGACAATGAACAATTATAGGCCACCCTTCTTTGTACGAAACCAAAAAATATATAAAATTCATTGGGGGAGTTGAGATGCAGAGAAAAATGGAACTTAAGAGCATGATCTCACTGAGAAATTTCATGTTATTCTAATAGTAACTAGTGTAGGAGGAAAAAAAAACAAAGAAAAAAAAGAGAGAATCAAATAATTATTTTGAGTTGAAGTGGAGGTGTTTTTTATATTTTTTATAAAATCAAATATGATCCCTCTTTTATTTCTCTCTTTCAAGTAGCCAATATTACTAATGTTAGTTATTCCAATAATAGTACCGATCACAGATATTGGAGTAGTCAAAATTGGAGGCAAGACTATAAAGAGTTGTTTATTGGTTTCATATGTTCACCTGGGTAATTAAAGATAAAAGAAAATTACAATCAGCATCTTAAACTAAATTATACCACTCTAAATTATACCCTGCCTCAATTATTTTGTAAATTACAAAAAAACATATATAACAAGAACTTGATATCAGCACTCATACATGTAACTCCAAATTTTTCTTTCGATCAGTGTATTTTTTCAGATGATATATATATATATATATATATATATATATATATATATATATATATATATATATATATAATAT
>Ga0307515_10004144_pt1 | contig 30180 bp, 17 predicted proteins | sample 17_EM_MG_FD_194513 | JGI IMG/M metagenome (GOLD analysis project Ga0307515, IMG submission 194513) | Populus trichocarpa ectomycorrhiza microbial communities from riparian zone in the Pacific Northwest, United States - 17_EM | ecosystem: Host-associated > Plants > Roots > Unclassified | place... | reverse complement strand
ATGTATCTCATTTCACAACCCATTAAAAAACAAAATGGGATAGAAAAGGACATAAAAGAATATAGTCCTGATCAATCCAAGTTAGTATGATAAAACTGTAACCCCGGTAATCAGGGCCGAGTCAACTTGAGATATCCGGTCAAACTCGCGGTCAAGATGATGAGATCGGAATAATCAGATAAAAAAATAGAGAGAATTATAAAGCCTTTTTTTTAATAAATAAAACTTGTGTTAACTTTAAAAACCTGTGATCGAAGTCATTAGATACGAAGCACCATATCTGAAAAAACTATGAAGTTTAATTTTTAATCAATCAAATATTGAAGGATGAAATTGAAAAAAAAAATTAAATTATACAAAAGGATTAAAAAAATAGCAATTAAAAGAATGAAGATCAAAATAATTTTATAATTGATTGAAAGGTGAAATTGAAAAGAAAAATCAATTTAGTGAAAAGGACCTAAAAAAATCAAATGAAAGGAGATCAAAATTGACATAAAAAATCAAAACATATTTTTGATTGAAGTGCAAAATTGAAAAGAATAATAACTTTTACAAAAGAGTCAAGAAAAAATATTAGAAATCAAATAAGGACTAAATCAAAAATACCAACAACCAATAAGACTGGGCTCTAATTTTTGGGGGAGTTTATAGAAAAGAAGGAAAAAAAGGCCCCCCAACGCTAACAAGTGCCACTTCACATGCAAAAGTACACAACGACGCTTTCAAAAGAAAGGTATATGTGTCACCCAAAGGGTGTGAGCGCCTCCCACATGTCAGTGCGTGTGTTGCAGGTGCATGTTCTTTTCCTTTAGTTAGCCATATAACAAGTTGTTGTTGAGTTAACTTAATAATTACGCAAAAACTATTGTCAAAATACCAAAAAGCCCTTTGACTCTATGTTTAATTTTTTGCTTTTAAAGTTATTTTTGTAGTTTCACTGTGCATTTTAATTGTTTATTATTTTTTATATTTGGTCAAATACTAAATTTTCTCTCAGCTAAAATTATAATAATAAAAAAACCATTATGAAAATGGAAAAATACCCCTTGATGTCAGGTTTAATTGTTTTGATTTCAATAGTATTTTGGTCATTTTACTATGCAATCAATAACAAAAAATACTTAATTATGTCCGGTCAATTTGATAATAACAAATGGATCATGTAAAAAAACTTAAAACTCTTGATAACTAATGTTAAGTTTTTTTGGTGAAGGGAAAAAAACACCATTAAATTATTCCAATGAATAATGTAAATGATTGTAGAGGTAGAATGTTTTTCCCAATGGATTTTAGCCTTTTATTTTTACCACATTATGAATTTAATTTGATTTCATTAGGATCAAGTTTAGTGAATGGATGATTCACTCTACTGATCAAGACAAAAAATAAATTTATAAAAATAAAAGTATCATCACAAATTAAAAGAAGTATAATTGAGATAATTAAAAACATAAAGAGCTTCTGTATATACTTAATTGAGAAATTATTACATAGATCTAGTTAAGATTGATACCAAACTATTTATATCATATGATTCTCGTACAATATTAGCATATTTGTATTAAGTATACAAGATGCATTAATAAAGCTGTTGCACCGTGAATCAAGCCATAATGATATATTCTAAACTTTCTAAGCTTAACATGAGCAATAAAATGTTGCTACCACATCAAGAAAACGAACGAAGAAAAAAAATATTTGTCAGGAAAGTAGGGTGAAAAAAAGAAATGCAAGGAAAGAAGCTAAAAAAGCAGTCTAAGATGGTGGCTTCTTCCTTTAATAAAACAGAAAAAAAGCTCTTAAAGAGATAAGGAATGAAAAGTAGAAGAGAATATTAATATAAATTAGTAGGATTTAGGTTCAAAAGAAGAGAGATGAGAGTTTGCAACTCATCAGAACCCACTTTTGTCCACCAGGAAAATACATTAGTTCCCAAAACCCCTAATCTTTTGTAAAGCTAGATGCGACAAATTCCCTTCTTCTGCTTATGGCCTTTTACTTTAAAATTCTCAAGATAATGATCTTTTTGTGATTCCAAAGTAGCATTATCTTTAAGGTTTAAAGAAAGATGCTTATCTATGTGTTTTTTTTTTTTTTTAATTTTTAATTTTTTTCACTTTAATTCATTTATTTTGAACTGTTATACCGTAACTTTCCACTGATTTCCCAAGAAGATAATGTATGTTTACGAAAATAAAAGAAAGTAAAGTTATTCTTTGCAAAACACATCACAAAGCATGAAAAGTAGTGCTCTTTTGATATTTCTTAGGGAAGACTTTGCTTTTTCCTTCTAAAGTAGAAAAGTCGCTTCTCCTTTGCACAACACTTACGTTATGCATCATACTCCTAATCTTACTTAATGCATTCCAAACAATATTCCTTTGCGCATTATATAAAGCTTATTTGGAAGGACTAATAACTTCCTTTATTTTCAATTCAAGACATATCATCTTTGATCATTCAGTCTTTGATTATTTGTTTTTAGTAGAAAAAAAGAATGATCAGAGAGACCTTTTGGCAGCCAATTAAGACTAGAATTCAAAAACCTTAGATGCCAATAAGTAGAAACAAACATTTTAGAAACAAACATTTTATCAAAACGACTCGTAGATATTGAGTTACTCCATATATTTTTTCTTCATTCGTACTAAAGGTATTCCTTAATAAAAAAACCCAATCTAGAAATTCTTACACACCACAGGCCCAAATAGATTGACCTTTCCTCTCATCAAGGCTCAAAATTTCATTAAAATTACCAGTAAGGCATCAAAAATTTAAAATAGAATTTATAAAATTTGAAAGATGCTTCCATAGTTCTCCTTCAACCTAATGATTACACAGGAGGAATATAAGATGCTTCCATATTTTATAATATGAATTTAAACTAAATTAGGTGGAAAAGAAAGAGATTATTCCAAATGCATATGACACTACCAAAACCATTATCAATTATGGAATGATTTCTGGTTGGAGTACACAAGAAAAACTAGCATGCCCATATTGTATGTAAAAAAAAGCATTCACACTATCATATAGCGGTTAAACATTTTTTTTTTATTGTCACCGGTGGTTCTTGCCAATAGATCACAAGATCAGAAAGAACAGAAATGACTTCTTTGTTGGTAGAGTTGAAAGGGATGTTGCACCGCTGTTTTTTTTAGTGAAGAATTATATGACATGGTGTCAGAGTATGTTGACATTGTGTTTGATTTTCAATCCGATAAGCAGAAATTTCCTGATTTTGGTTTGACTTATAATTGGGTAAAGTGAAGTATTTTTTAGAAGCTTCTTTATTGGAGACAAATCTCCTCTGTCATAACCTTAATGTCATACACATTGAAAAAACGTGTTTGATAATTTTTTTCAACACGTTTATAGACGTGAAAGGGAAAACGAAGGACAACATTAAAGCTAGAATGAATATAGCTTTGTTTTATTATCTTAAAAATATGGAGTTGGTTTATGTTGAGTCACGAGTCATAAAGCACAAAGCCAGTTTTACCTTAGACAATAATGCATAGTTACTTATCTACCAATAGCTTAAAACTTTGCGTTTTCCTGATGGATCTCCTCTATCATGACCTTAATGTCATGCACATTGAAAAAACATATAGATGGATGTATGAATTCGAGAGGTTAGGGATTATACGTGCATCATAATTAAAATTTTATTGTCTTTGTTTGCATTTTTTAAAATATTCATTTAATTTCATGTAGGTACTTGTTTAACCTTAAGAGAAAAGTAAAATACAAGACGCATGTTGAGATTTCGATATGCGAGGTCTATATTGTTGAAGAGATCTCAATATTTATCTCATACTATTTTGGGCCTCAATTGAGAATAAGAATCAACCGTGTTTTAAGGCATGACGATGGTAGAGAAGTTTCTTTGTGTGAAAACTTGTCAATATTCTCTCATCTTGGACGATCCGTACTAAAAATTGCTTTGAAGGGAAGATATATGTCAGAAATAGAATTCAGACAAGTACATAATCATGTGATATTTAACTGTAATGAACTGAGACTTTTTATTCAATAAGTATACTACTTAACATGTCGTTATTTTTCAACAATTTATCTCTTATAATATCATCAACTGACACATTGTAGACAACATCGTCAATATTTATTATCCTAAAACTCACAGCTGACTGAATTCTAAATCTTTCGATTACAAGATGAACAATTTTCCACATGGTTCAGAATACATATAAGTACTGTTTAATTATTTTTATCTTTCATGATACTTAATTTCATTATACATTTATTATTAACAGTTCATGGTTGTACTTCATGTATCAAGTTTATCAATTGGAATGGAATACTCGTGTTACTTTATCTTTACTAAATCTGGGTCCTAAAAAAAGATGAAGTGCTACAATAGGTATTTCATACTGAAGAATATGGACATGGTAGAAAAACATATAACAGTGGGGTTTGTGTTAAAAGATCAATTTTTATTGAGTTTGAAGTTGACTACTATAAGAAGTTGGAAGGGGTCATTGAATTGTAATATCATAGCGAGTAGAATAAAGTATTTTTATTTAAATGCTATTGGTATGACCACTGATAGAGGAATCAGAGTAGATCTCCATCATGGTTTGGTCAAAATTAATTCAAAGGCTAGACTCCGCAATATCAATGATTTCTTTATTTTCGTCAAACAATGCTAACAAATTTATTACACACACACACACACACTCCTTTCTTTAAAAATGATTGTCCAAGAGTTGATTGATTATCCGTAGTGAAAACCAAACCCAAGGGTCGTATCGAGGTTGGTCAGGAAGGCAACAATGAATTAATTATCGGATATGATGTATTTCAACTTGGTGAGTTAGTTAATCCATATCGAGTTGCTCCATCTAATAACTTCAAAAAAAAAAATTCAAATTTTCACATCAACAAGAATATTTTTTTTGATGTTGACGTTGATGAGTTGAATGATGTTTTAAACTCCAGTAAACATACACAAGTCGATGAAGATGATAGCAATGAAATCAACGTAGAAGATTGTGATGGAGATTAGGACGAGTCAATTGACAAAGAAGAAGACAATTCTAATTAATTTACATAACATGAATTTGTAATGCCATAAACTATAATGTAATATATTAGATATAATTTTTAGGTCACGAGCATGGTAGTCATGCTTCTTTTAAGCTGAAATAGATTCCCTTTATTGGAATCATACCATGGAATAGACCAATTCTAAGATTCATGTAATTCAAAAACAAAAGCCTTTTTATATTTCCTAGTATTTGCAGTATGGTGGATGCTTGTTCTAAAAAAGTTACAAATTTAACCTAGAATTCAAATATAAAAATCTAGTTCTTTTAAACATAACTGAAAATGATCTATCATCCATAAATTAAAATTGCTCTTGAGATACGTCTCTTTTTGTATAGCAATCATATCTTTTGTAAATTTGTTGCTTATGCACCCCATCTTTTATTTCCATTTTAAAAAGTATCAACTTTGTATATAATTTGAAATTATTAATCCAAATATCACATAACTCTTTCAAAAGTTTTGAAGATTATCCTATTTTGAAAAAGTTACAAAACCAATCTCCTACCATCTCTAGATAATTTTTTTTTTTGGAAATGAAAAGGTCTGATGCAATATATACCAAACTTCGAAAAAATTCTTATAAACCCATCTGCATCATAGTAGACTGGAAAGTTTTCAAAAAACTAATAGAGGATTATGTTAAGGTAGGGACATAGAGGTTAAGGGTAGTTTTTTGAAAGAAATGATTAGAGAGGGAGGAGGAGGGGGGATGAGAGGTTGGAGAGGTCATTGTTTCAGTCCTTATTTAGCAATCATTTATAATCCATTCCTCACTTTTATTATATATTTGTGAAACTTACATCTGATTAATTGTAATGTAATATTGTTGCCTCCTTGTGGGTTAAGTTCTAGGTATTACTATATATTTAGTACCCTTATATATCCTATCGTACATTATTTGCTTATATGGGCAATGAATTCAGATATCATTCAATAATAGTTTGTCATTTATGAAAATTTTCAACATGTAACAGGTACTTCCATTTATGTAAATAAAATATTAAAATAGTAATATGAAGTTGAAATAAAAGAAAACTTTTAGCTAAAAACTATGAATAATTTTTTTAAAATATATATTTATTGTTAATTACTTTTACTTAATCCAATGAAAAATTCATTCTACAAGCCTTATTTTAAAATGTAAATAGCATTGGAGATAACAAATTAATAACTTTGTAATTTCTTTTTATTTATCCTCTAACTTTTTGTTTCTTTTCAATTTCAATTAACAATTTAATAACTTTGTAATCATTTAACTAGGTTGATTTGATATTCTTGAGCTGGTTGTTATAATATAAAATAAATTGGAGATAACAAGAAAATACCTTAAATTGTGGATAAATAGCAGACAAATTTTTAATTGGATTTTATAAAAGCTAAAATTTGAGTTGAGTACTTTTCATGGCAATATGTAATCTAATACTAGCTAGTTCTGTTTAGAAATAATAGAAATAATAAAAATAAAAATAATTAGCATAATATATTATCATAGTATATGAATGAGATTACAGGGGCATACTATTAGTTTCATACCAATACTAAGTAATCGGAACGTTTCGCTGTCTCACTGGGTGTTTTCAATGCACAAGACCATCTTTTCATTCCTAGTCTTCAAAATTCCCAGAACTTTTGAAAGTTCAAGTTGTAGTAAAAAACCATCCGAATTGAAAGCTTCCAATATTCTATTGTAATTTTTAGATTAAGTTTAGTTTGATTAATTCGAAGAAACAACAAAGACATAGGGCCCAGTGCTCCACCCACAAAAGCCTCAGAAGATTTACTAGGAAAGGTATTGTTTGATTCTCTATGATTTGCAAATTAATTAGATTAATCATGATGGGATGATTTAGCATTGTGCTGTCTCATGTGAGAAGCCACTTTCATTGTCCCAATTTAAAAGATGTAGACAATCATGGTGGGATAATTGCTTGGGTAACCTGAATGTTTATATGTTCATTAACTATTAATTAATTTAAGGGAAGTGCAATGATCAGTGGCAGCTGTGTTTAATTAACAATGTTCTTCCTTTTCCTTTTGGTTTGTACTGTAGCTCGTGCACTCTTCATTTTTCTTTTCTTTTTTGTTCTTATAGAACAAGAGGGGATGGATTATATCAATGAATGTTCAAAGGGACGAAAGAACAAAAGAGTTAGAGGCAATAATACTTAAAACTTATAGTGTGTAACTCATTCTCTATTTTTTATGTTATTTAATATTCTTATATTTATTTAATGTGCATTATGCTCACTGACAGTCTTGAACACATGCATCAATTTAGAATTGCATGTATATATAAATAGTTATACGTAGCTTCTTGACAAAAAAAAAAAATTTACACTCTAATTCAAAAGTTGCTTTAAGTACTCGCGAAAAGGAAGGTTAATAAAATGATAAATATTGAAATAGGAATAATCCATGTTTAGTTTATGAAGTAAAATATATATATATATATATATATATATATATATATATATATATATAAAAAAAAGTATTACAGAAGCATAATGGATGATAATGTATTTAGTGATTTACATAATCTCCCTAGGGATTCTACAAGAAGCTAAAAATTTATCAAACAACAATCAAAAAAGAACAAAGCCACCTGATAAATATGACACGATTTATTTTGATTTTTCTATCCATCAAAAGTCTTGAATTTTGAAGATAATCCGTCTATCAACGGATTCAAGAAGGCCAATGTCATCGATTGACTGATCTTCCACGCTATCATCGTCAATGGAAATATTCAAATCCAGAGAAACACAAGGGCTTGTGCCCTCCATTAATGTAGCACCAGCGCTGTTCTCTTCTTCATGTGACCCATCTGTTCTCTGCTTGATTGGAGGAGAGCAGGCTCTGGATCTTGAGCTAAAGCTTTCACAGCTCAAAATTATGATAGCATCACTAAGGCCAACTTCTTGACCATTGTAATTGGTTATTCTTCCTTTTTCAATAGCCCTTTTGAAACGAATTTGAGAGAAAAAATCTGCTTGCTCGACATCTTCCACTAAGAAAACTCTATGTGGATTGCTTGATACCGCGTCAGAAAATCTCTCGATGTAGCTGCAACTTTGTTCATCTCTTGTTCTTTTGTTTCTACAATCTTCGGTGGAGTCTGCTCTTGTAGAGGAAAAACTGCTTAAAGAAATCGAAATGAAGCTTTCATGGGAGCCAAAAACTAGCCTAGCCAATTCTTTAGCTATCTTCTCTTTATCTTCCATATCTACTCCTTGAAAGAACAACCAAGTTTCTTCCTTGGCCACACTGTTTTTTACCTTCCCCTTTCTTCTTGCCATGCCAGACCGGCATTGCAAGATAGTGCTTGCTATTTCAGGGATTATATCTTTCTGCCACGGCACTTTTTTCTCCAATGCATTGCATAGGGTTTTCAAGTTCTCAGCATTCAGCTCCTTGAACTTGTGGAGATGCTCCATTTCCATGACATCACTTGAGGAAGCTGAGTTCGGAGTAGAATTAGTATTTGATGAAAATGGTAGTTGTTTGGTATGATCTTTATGCTCTGGAATGTACTTCCTCAAACTTGGTTCAATGCTGCACTTGTTGATAGCCTCTGTACCGATCCAGAAATGGTTGTCCCTAGATGACTGCTGGGGTTCAACAATGGGCCATTCATTTTGGTTTCGGTACAAATTAGGGTATTGATGGTCATATGAAGTGGAAGAAGAAGGTGATACAGAAGAAAACGTGAGGGTTTCCTCAGAAGAGTAGTTTTGTTGGTGGATTGAACCGCAAAATGAGTTCCATTTTCTGCAAAGATCTTTGATTGGCATAGAATCCTGGAAGAGAGAAATCGAGAGGAAAAAAAACAGTCATTGCTCAACATTGTGTATACTCGCACGATATTTAGACTGTATACGTACAATCTCGAATTATAGAAGGTCCAAATGTGATTAACTACTTATAATTACCTGATTATCACTATTTTGTACTTTTTTCTCATTTTTGTATTTTTGAAGCCATGCAGGAAGTGTAGAAGTTGAGTCACTATTACAGGTACTATTTGGTAAGCTTCGAGCTTCAGTCTCAAACTTTGCTGAATAATTAGAACAAGAAGTGAGTTGTTTGTCCTCCCCACCTTCAAGTATAATCCAGCTTCTACACCCATTTTCAGCTTTGTTGCTTGTCGACTGACGTAGTAGATCACTGAAGAAAAAGGTGAATGAAGATGTTATTAGACTTTGTTGATCATGTAAAAGAGGTAAATGATGAAGTTGATAATAATAACATGGAGCTAGCTACAGCTTGGTGGTTATTGATATTTTTCACTACTTAAAACTCTTTGAATTTTTAGAAGAGCAACTTGTATAATAACATGTTGCACATTTGTAAAGGGCAAAAGGCAAAAAAGTGGCTATATAGCTGGGGAGGTATACCTCTCCTTCCCTTTCTCCTTACCATATAAAAAGTGATGAGTTTATAGCATTTTGGCATTTAAATTACAATATTAAAGTAATGTACTATATATATAGCTTTTATTTCCCCTAGCAAACTTCAAATTTGAGTTCCCAAAAAAGAAGGAAAATGGAGTAGATCTCTTTATCTAAACTACTTCTTTCGACTATTACCAAAAAAAATATCTAAACTACTTCTTTTCATTGATCGACTTCTATTTCTTTTTTCTTTTTTCTTTTCTAAAAAGTAATTTGAGAAATAAAATTCATATGCATAGTTCAGAAGAAATTCAAGTCATAGAAAGCACAAATACACACTCAAATAATGCTATACAATTAAATGCAACTTTACTAACTGTTCACCTGTCACTGATGAGACTCAAGCGTAAGCTGCCGGCTGGAATTGTAAGTGGATGGAGACCCAAAACAGTATCTCCCGGTGGATGGTCTGATTTATACTTCATGTAAGTTTGGAAAGTGGCAATCCCCATAAGCCAAAATCTTCCGTTGTTATCTCCAATTGCACAAGCAAATTTGCCAAGTTCTACGATCAGGTATACCAATGGACAGAAATAGCAGCTCCCTTGCTCATGACTTGATGAACTAGTATCCCTATTCTCAATAGCCCATTTAAGATCTCCCAAATTCAAAACCACTCCTTTGCCCATGTAGCTTCTCACATGGCCTTTAAGCTCCTCAAGTTTATGTTCTACCTCTACCCTAGAGAAACTGCCAAAAGAGGAAACTGGAATTGGTAAGAACTTCACTTCCCTCAAGCCCTCAGGAACATCTCCCTTTTGAACTTTGTCCTTGACTCCTTTAACTACAACTTCAATGCTTGCCAGAGATTCCCCTACAATAACAAAACTTCTCCTCCTTTTATTCATTAAATTCTCTATAACACACATCACATCTTCATTTTTAATTGGATCTAAAACTGCTGCTTTTGCTCCAACTTGACTCCAAGGTGGAGACTCTGGATGGACTAAACCATTGCTTTCGTTGGACTTGATACTCACAGAAGGAACACTTTGTGAACATATTTCTAGGGAAACAGCTTCCTCAACATTGCTTTTCACTTGAGTACTGGAGAAACCAGCTTCTCTCATGACTCTACTAACACTAGGATCATCTAAAATGGATATCATCAGCTGCTCTAACTCTATCTTCACTGCAAGGAGAGGTTGCTGCTGGTTCTCAATAGAGCCACGCCGCTGGTGAGCCTGAGCGCGCTTAAAGGCTGCGACCAAGGCATTAGAGATTGAAGGGAACTGTTGAGAGGGAGTACCTATCATGGGGCTTGAAGTTGATGTTGGGAGACGATTAAGCGCGACATTGAAGCAAAGCTCTAGGGCTTTGCACTGAAGAGGGTGAGAGTGTGACTGAAGGCAAGCTGTTCTCAGTAGGCCAGTGGAGGCAGAAAGCATGGTATTAGCAACATGGAGAGGAGTGACTTGGGCATGGCCTCTCCTTCTAGCAAGAGTTACTGCTTGTTTAATAACACTTGCTGCCTCTGCTGTTAGAGCTTGTTGCACTGTGCAACCTCCTGCTCTCATTTTCTGTCTCAGGGTCTTAGCTTGTTACTCGACAATAAGTTATGAAGTCAAAGGAAGTTTCAGAATAGAGTGAGATCAAGAAAGGCTTCTAGTTTCATCTGCTTTTTATGAACTGAGCTAGCTATGGAGGAAGAACTCGTCAATTAAGAAGGAAAGATATATATATTTGGATGGTTTGTGCTGTTTAGGAATTTTTTATTTATTTATAATTAGAGTGAGGGAGGATTGGTAGGCAGTGATCTTCGTATCTATTTCTAGTATGCAAGCGTAATTCCTATGGAGAGGTGGTTCTTCGTCTACCTAGGATTATGATACTTTTTGGTCGTCGAGAGATACAAGGAGAGGGAGGCGAGAGAAGCGTGTGAAATATATGGGAATTTAGGTATGCTTTTCTTGTGGGTGAGGTAAAAATTGGGGTCCAAAGTCGATTTTGTAGTGGAAAGTGGAATGCATGTGCTGACAAGCAGGACGAATGCACCAGTATCAAAGGCAACTCAGCTTTTGCCCTATATACATCTCTAAAATTTTGATAGATCAGATATGGTTTCGCTTGGTAGTCTCTTTTACGCAACCATTAACAGCATTAATTAAGCTATTTAACCTAAAAATCAACATACGTATACCACCAGTAGCCAAGTACAAATCTCAACACATTAAAGCAACAAATCAGTATATTAAAGTATACATTAGATTTATTACTTGGTGCCCTCGCTGCCAATTAATACTGGAAAGTAAGTCAATTGGAAGACGATTCCAACCCTTCTGCTATCATTTCATTTGTTGTTTATATATATATATATATATATAACAATCAATAGACATTTTCAAATAATTAAAAATCGAATGTCACTCAGGAATATGGGAGTAGGGCTTGTTAGGAGATTAGGGTTTTGAAGCTGAACAAATTAAACCTAGTTGCTATACTCTTGCTAGAGTTTATCTTCTATTTTTTAATTTATATTGCTATCAATCTGCAATACTTGATGAACCATACATATTTCTGAAGGTATAGTACATATTTCATATCGTGTAGCTTAAGATTTAAAAAGGCTCTCAATTATAAGTTTTCTGAGAGGGCTCGATAAAAAGAAGGGGGTCATTCTGGAATTTCTTCTCAATTTCAATTGAAATTTTGGCTTAAGAAATGGGTGGCTAAAGAGAGGATGTGGTATCTTTTTCACCATCCTCCAAAGAAGAGAACCTGAAAAGAGAATGGGGACTATGTGTCTGAAGGAATCGGGAACTGTGTACGATTTTCTTCCGGAATCAAAGACAAGAAATAAAGTGTCTCAATTAGTTGTATATATTTATTGCACATTACATTAATATTCACAAAGCTTGAAGCTTTTTATGCACAAATATATTGCTTGGGGATTACAACAACTCATACAAACATTCCCTCTTTTCTCTCTCCCCATTATTTCACAAAGTTGCAGCTTTTTAGACCCTCCCTTCGATTAAAAAAAATAAACAAATTAATCAAGTGAAAAATATATGATAACGAACATAAATATAAATATGTACATGTGTAATGTTTCTTTCATTTCGTCTTAACTATGAACATGTGTCTCATGTCATCCCAGGGGCAGTCACCTATGAAGCACAAACATAAATATAAAATACAAATACAATATGACAGGATAACAAGGTAATTTCAAAAAAAAAGAAAAAAAAGAAAAAAAAAGGATATGATCCGTAAACTATACCTTAATTTTTAAAATTATTTTATATATTATAAAAACTTATTTTGAAACTAAATAAAAATCTAATTTAAAAACAATATGATGAATTGAATAAAAACAATATATGAAAGTATAAATAATAAAATGAAACTCATGTTATTTATATTTTCTTAACAATTATAAATAAATTTGAGTGTCTAAAAATTAAATCATCTTAAAAAAGATTATTCTAAATGTGAAAAGATCAATTATAATTTATTTTTTCTCTTTTATAGTTAATTAGCACTCCACTACAAGTAAATTGATAAATGCAAATGGAAATCCTAACAAAAGATCAATTATAAATAAATTTGAATGTCTAAAAATTAAATCATCTTAAAAAAGATTATACTAAATGTGAAAAGATCAATTATAATTTATTTTTTCTCTTTTATAGTTAGTTAGCACTCCACTACAAGAAAATTGATATATGGAAATAGAAATCCTAACAAAAAAAATTTGTTGGTAGATTGCGATAAACTTTACCAACGGCATAGTTTCTCGCTATGTTCTTCGGTAATTACCGACGAAATCTTTTCATCGGTGTATACTAAGAGAATTACAAAAGAAAAAGGAAAGAATTAAAAAAAAAAGTCACAATGGTGTGTCATTTGTTTACAAATAAAATTATAGACAATATAAAACCATCGATAAAATTCGTTCATAAATTCATCAGTAATATTTAAGTTATGACCTGGCGAGCGACCCCCCCCCCAAATTTATTCTTGTCTCTCTATAAGCTCTCTACAAAAACAACAGAACCTCCCCACCTCATTTTATTACAAATCAACCTCCTACCTCAAATCCGACCACCCCAACACTTAGTTTGTCTGCATTTCTATTTTGATTCATTTTTTTTAGGATTCCTGACTTCAAATGAGCAAAACTATCCTTTTTTTTATTTTAACTCAATTTTAAAATGTTAATTTTTATTGTATATTTTTGTAGTATATGTAGTTTGTTTGTATGTTTATTTTTATTATAGAATTTTGTTGTATGAATATATGGTTTGTACAGGGTTTGTTTCAGATTTGAAAAATTATATTTGTTTGTAATTAGATGAAATTGATTTCAAATTTATGACTTAGGTGTTTTGTAATGAAATAAATAACGGCTTATTTAATAGGTACGTTTTATATTTTGTCAATTTTATTGTTGAGTTGATAATTTTGGTAAATATGTATAAATTTGAATTTATATAGATAATTGATAATGATTTAAGAGTACTATTAAAATATATTGAATAAGTTTAAGTTAAACTAATATTAGCTAATTTATTTAGTTATATAATTAATTAATATATGTTGTCATCAACATTTCATATAGGTTTGATATAAGTAATGGATCATTATTCATAGAGATATAGAGATTCACCTAAAGGGTTGCATAGGATGAATTATTATCATGGGGTTGAGGGTTTTATTAAGTACACACTATCTAATCTGAGAAATATTAGTGGAAGCGATATTAGATGTTTATGTAAGAGGTGTAGAAATAAAACAAATTCTTGATCCAAATGTTATAATGATGCATCTTCTACAAAAAACAATTCATGGAGAAATGCTTGTGTTGGTTTGCATAGGGAGAACCATATGTTCCATACGAAACCATGGTAAAAAGGATGGTTGGCTCAAGTTCCAGTTCTAGCAATGTGCATGGAGTTATAGATGAAAATAGTAATTCTTATTGAAATATGGTTATGCATGCAAGGAGAATAAATCAGGGTTATGTCGGTGAATGTTCAATCATAGATGAAGAATCAAATGTAGACGTGACCAGATTTTTTAATCTTTTGAAAGATTACGATGAACCATTATGGGGTGGGGGCACAAATCACAGTAAATTATCGGCAGTTGCATAAATGTTCACCATTAAGTCAGATCATAGGCAAAAAAACATTTTACTCGAAGGGATTAGGCTAAAAGAGAACTTTCATGCTTCTAAATCCATGAAGAAATCCTTCGGCCTAGAATACCATAAAATTGACATATGTCCAAAATTCTGCGTGTTCTATTATCTTGAAAATACAAAGTTGGTCGATTGTAGAACATGTAGGCATGCTCATTACAAATCCAAAACTGGTAAGGAAAGGATAATTTTTGCACATAAAAAACTTAGATAATTCTTATTTACTCCTAAACTGTACAGGTATTCATCCAGTTGATGCAGTGGATAGAGTCATGGTGCACCCATCCAATAGTGAAGCCTGAAAATATTTTAATAGGATGCATCTTCTATTTTTAATGGAATCAAGGAACATATATCTTGGGTTATGTACAAACAAATTCAATCCATTCGGGTTATTTGTTTATCCTTTTTCTTATTGGTCATTGATACTACGGTTTACACTTACATTCATTTAATTCCATACAAATACTTGTGCAACCTTAAGAAAAAAGTAAAAAATATTGAGGCTTTTATATTTGTTGAAGAGATCTTAACATTTATCTCGTACTATTTCGAGTCTTACTTGAGAAGAAAAATCAATCGTATTCCAAAAAATGACGATGGTGGGGAAGTGCCTTCTAATGGGTACTTGTCAATATTTTTCAATCCTGGATGACTTGTACCAAAAAATATTGTGAGGGGAAGATACTTGACAAAATTTCAATTCAGACATGCACATAATTATGTGTTATTTAACTACGATGAACTAAGACCTTTTATTCAGTACGTATAATAATTAACATACCGTTATTTTTGAAAAAATTATGTCTTACACAATCATAAACAAATAGATTGAATAATTCTTATAGGCAATATCATCAATTTTTACTATCCCAAAACTCATAGCTGACTGAATCTCAACTCTTTTGATTACAAGATGAACAATTTTCCATGTAATTCAGAACTCATGTAAGTACTGCTTAATTATTCTTATCTCTTGGAATACTTAATTTTATTATATATTTCTCTTAACTATTACTGGTTATAATTCGTGTACCAGGTTTAGTAATTGGGATGGAATGCTAGTGTTACTTTGAATTTATTATGTATGAGTCTTGAAAGAAAAATGAAGTGTTATATAACATGCATTTCATCAATGGACATGGTTTTATACTGAAGAGTATGGTCATGATAGAAAGATATATAATAATAGGGTTTGTGTTAAGGATCACTTCTAATGAGTTTAAAATTAACAATTATAAAAAATTAGAAGAAGTCATTGAATTGCAATATCATAAAGAGAAGAAAAAAGTCTTTTTATTCAAATATTATTGGTATGATACCACTAATAGAGCAATCAGAGTAGATCACCATCATGGTTTAGTCAAAATTAGTACAAGCTAGACGATATCTTTGTTTTCTCCAAGAAATACTAACAAGTTTATTTCACATACACTCATTCCTTTATAAAGGATCGCTCAAGAGTTGATTGGTTGTCCATAGTTTAAGCAAAACTTAGGGGTCATGTTCAGGTTTTGTTCAAGATGGTAGCAATGAAGTAACTGTAAGAGATGATGTCTTTCAACTTGATAAGTTAGTTGATTCATATCGAGTTGTTCTGTCTACCAACTTACACGATATATTCAAACTTTCACGATACTGAGAATACTTTTATTGATGTTGACGTTAAGGAGTTAAATGATATTTTGAGAACCAACAAACATACAGAAGCCAATGAAGATGATGATAGCAATAAAAACAACATAAAATATTACAATAGAGATGACGATGATGAAATTGAAGAAGAAGAAGAAGACAATTTTAATAAATTTGTACAACATGAATGTGTAATGAAATTAACTATAATATAATATTTCTTGACAAAATTAACTTTAATGTAATGATAATGACGTGAATTTATTATTGCCTGACAAGGAAATAATTATTTTTTTGTGATTTTATTATTATACACATAACTGGTGTAATTGTGCTATGATTTTAATGTATTTGTAGGATGTATGGATAAAGAATACAAATACAATTTGGACTAAAAAATATTTTATACTGATGGAATTACCAACAACATGTAAAATACCAACAGATACACCGACGATATAAATCCATTGGAAAATTCCAAAGAGTTAGGAAAACATTACATGCATTGCCATTGATACTTACAGACAGAATCTCTGATGGATAAAAAACATATAGATGGAATCACCGACAGATTAAGTCCGTCAGTATATTTTAAAGAGTTGGAAAGAAATTACACTCTGATGCCACTAGAAAATACAGATGGAATCACCATAAGATTAAATTCGTCGATATATTCCTGAGAGGTTGGGAACTGTTCATTACAGATGCCATTGAAATATACAAGGGTATAACATAAAGATTTCCTAAGTTTTTAAAGGATAATAAGTTTGTAAGAGGCAAAACTTTTCAAAGAAAAGCAAAAAAGAGAAAGTAGTTGTTCTAGGTATATTTTATTATCCAAATGTAAAAAACCTTTGTAGCCTACTTATGGTGTGTTTTTTATTTTTTATTTTTATTTATGTTTACAAACATAGAAAAGAGGTTAGGAATGCTCAACAAGTGATATTGTATTCACCTCTTTGTTGCTGTGTTTTTTTTACTGAAGTTCTTTTGATGTTAAAGTTAATGTTTAAGTTGTTTTTTTTATATATAATATGTTGTTTTAGTTTTTATTTAACTTAATCAATGCATGTTGAAGTAAGGATGTTCATTCTGAGTTTGTTAGATCTGTTCATAACCAAAATGAGTTTAGAAAACCAATTTTGAATCCATATGACATAAACATGTAGTCTATTTTAAGTTGATAGTTTTTTTAATTTGTTACCTCATTCATGATTTTGATGTTATTAGATGGGTTTCTGTTGTATTTCTAGTCATGTTCTTTGTGTTATTGGAAAGAACATTACCTTAGCCTCATGATTCAGATATGTTTTGGTTCATTTATTTGCACTAAACCTTTCAAACAACTTGATTAGTCAATAATCTAGGGTTTGTTTGCATTAATAACAAGTTTTTGATGTGATATGATCATAAGGTTTCGGTTTTGAACTGAAACCCATTTTGATAAAATTATATTTATTATTTGATAATTGAAGTGAATGGATGCTGAATTATTAATCCTTACATGATTTTCAGACATGTTTGTGCCCTTTTTTGGACTGCATTAGGTCTGATTTGTGACCCATGTTACTAGGTTTAAGATTAGTGTTCTTCGTGTTCTTTATTTATTTTTTTTAAGAATTTTTTTATTTTTTGTGTTTTTTGGTGTTTAATTTATTTTTTGAACTTGGTTTTATTTTTGGGTTATTTTCGGATCAAACTAAGATTCTTGGTTCGGTTTATAATCGAACCAAAAATTTTAGACCAACTCAAGCTGGTTGACCTAGTCGGGTCAAAATTGGATCAAAGGTTTAATACCTTATTTGGTTTGTCATGTTTTTGTTAAAGGTTTTTTAGTTTAAGGGTGTGTTTGGTAAACACCCTTTAGGCCTATTTTGGTAGTTTTATTACAAAGAGAAATGAGTTTTTACTAAACAAAGCCTAAAACAATAATAATAAATAAATAATAATAAAACAAATATTTTCTTTTTTCTTGCATATGGCTAAAAATCCTAAAGTTATTTAAAAAAAAAAATTTAAAAGAATCTAAATACTTTGGCATGTTTAAAAACATATTGAATGGATTTTATAACAAGTTTGTAAAATTCCAAAGGATTTTGTTTTTTAATATGTGAGATTATAAACTTATACGTGAGACTTATTCTTGATATTAAATAAAAAGAGAGAGATTGTTTATTTAATTTTTATGTTGGCATTAGAATGACTAGGTTTTAACTTGATAAAACAAAGATCTCTTTACTAATGAGGTATTTTATTAAACATTAGATATACCAACGGTTTAACAACATACCATTACCTTAGTTTACATCAGATAAATAAATTATAAATCTCGGTAAATAAATTTTTACGTAAATTGCAAACTAAATAAATGAAAATTAAAATGAAGAAATTCATGTATAGATTTAATAAAAAAACGGGAATTCAAAAAACATTTATATAAATTTTTGGACGAAATATTTCAAGATATTATAAATTAACCCGGAAATATTACGGGTTGAATTAAATTAAAGAAAATAAACTAAACTAAAAAGTTGAGGGGTGAAATTATAAGAAATGAAAAGAGGTATAACTTAATTATAAGAAGAAAAGGATGTGGGGAAAAAGTTGTACACTTAAAGGAAATGGGGTCTAATTGCAAAAAGAAGAAATTATAGGTATAAATATCCCTCTCTATTGCTCATCAAACTGCAGCAATATTAAGAGAAAGGGAGGGAGTTTTTGAATTTATTCTTGCCAAATCAAGAGAAAAACAACAAAATTCCAAGAACCCATCCAAGATTAAGGGTTTATAGGTAGAATAAACACTAGTGGGTAATAGATTAACAAGAAAATTTGAACAAGAAAGAGGAGGGAGGGTCGACTGCCATTAGAAAAAGGGGGAGTCAAAAATTTTCAACTTGTTGAAAATTGAGACCTTGATTCTTTCCAGGTAAGGAGTTCTAAACATGGTCCTATAAGTCGTTTCAAATTCGATTACGAATTGATGCCTTAATGTTGAATTTTAGATTAAAGTTCTTAGACTTGAATTGGAGGAAATGTATTAATTATTAAAATTAAGTTAATTCATGTGTTGTATGTGATTGGGGGCATGAAATCATGATGATTTTTCAAAGAAAATATATGGGTAATTATGTAAGGGGTGGCCGACCATATGAAAATAAAAGAGGGGATTTGTGGTTTTTTCTTATTTGAATCTATTATAATAGGTTGTTTGTGAAGTGAGTGTGTGTGCGCGAGTTGAATGAAATTAGTACGAAGGGAATGAGGGAACTCTTGGTTCATTAAGGTTATGCTTTTGGCCAATTATGCATCACAGGGGAATGATGTTTAATTTGATATATTTAGCTTGATGAGTGTTTAATTTTGTCAAAATAAGAAAAGATAAATGTTGAAATAGATTGTGTTTAGAAAGAACATTGTTCGGAAAGTTAGTGAATCGATGAAAATATTCTATTTTGATATTAAGAGGGAAGATTGTAATAAATAGAGTAAATTGGCTCTTAAAAGATATTTTTGAAACTCTTATATGATATGTGATATGGCTAGGGGTTGAGATAAAAGAGAAAAAGTTGAATTGAGGATGTTGTGTAAATGGAAAGGTTGACGAATAGGGACAGATTCGTCTCCTAACTTTTAAAGAGAATTCAGGTAGAAAGATGAGGGAATTAGGATCAGGTTCCTTCATAGAAATTATAGTTTTAGATGTTTACTAACTAAAAAAATTGATCTTTCTCAATTTGGAGCTATAGAACTCCAGTTATGGGTCACTAACCGAGACTGGGTCATGACAGACCTTGTATAGTAGTAGGTCTGATTCGTTGATGAGTGATTTTAAGTATCTTAGGGGCATAACTGGGTTCTCCTCCCCTAGGGGACTTGTAGCCCCGTGTATTAGCTTTCCAAACAAACCAACCTTGCTTGAAACAGAGTCCCATAGCTCCGGATATAGTCCAAACTCTAAGGAGAGGTTGGAATGTGACCTCTACTGGCAGATTTGAAAAGAAGCTAAAGTGATTATCTAGACGCGTTAAGGGTAAAAATTGGATCCTTTCATTTCGGTGAACATGTGATATTACATTTTAATTTCCAAAAGAAACGAGTCATATTCAAAATGGAAATTTGTAATGATAACAATGGTCAGACGAAGAATGATGATATTATTAGATGAAATGAAAAAATGTAAAATATAAAAAAGGGAATAATTGAAAGAAAGACCTGTATTGGTTGTTAATATAGTTATTATGAAATGTATCCTTGAATGAGGATAATTTATGAGATATGCCAGTGATTATAAAAGGGACCACAGACGTGGTGCAACGTAGCAAAGGAGCACGAGTAGAGCTTTTACTGCAAGTAAGTGATTTACACCTATACTTTCTAGTTAAATTTCATGATTTAATATGTTATTGATGTTAAATGTGAATTAATGAATGTTGGATATCATGTGAAAGGATGAAAGTTTGTGTAATAATGTTATTATTATGATAACATTCCAAATATATGTGTGTTCAAGGTGAATGGTCCTTGTACGAATTGCCAAGTGATGAAATTATCGCTGACATAGAAAATATGAGAAGTGTGATATATGGCATGGATTAACATATATTTAGTGTATGTTAGGCTCTCAAGTAATGGGATCATAATGTATTGACTAGTATACATTTAGTATATGTTAGGATCCCGGGGAAGGGAATCACCATGTATTGACTAGCATACATTTAGTGTATCACGGGATCCCCGGTAAGGGAAACATCATGCATCAATGCCTATAGGTTGATTTTAATGAAATCTTGAATGGAAATTAAAAATGAAAGGTGAGATAGTTTTAGGTAGATAGGCGAGAAGGAGTTCTAACAGAATCAAAAGGGAGAAGCAAATAGAATATGAATATATGCTTGTTTTTCGTTTAAAAAATTGTTGGATTTTGGTGTTATTGTACTTATTCTTATTGTAGTACTAATGTTACAATAATACGTATTTTGTTTCAGGACCTTCGCGTGTACAACATGAGTAAATCCTAGTTTTTTTTGTTCACTTTTTGTATCTAATTATAGGGAGTATTCTTGTATTTTTAGTATAAAAGTATTTGTATAACTTAATGTTTAAGCTTGAATAGATGAGCTTAACTTTGAAATTTATATAATCATGTTCTATGTATGTGTGTTTATCTCGTATTTTCCTTTATACAGATATTTCATGTTAGATGTTAGATGTATACTATGTTTATGGTGGTGATGATGATGGGATTGAGACCCAGGATGTTTGGGTTGTAATTGAGTTATGAGATGTGGGATTTTAGAAGTGTAAATAGATTAATGTCGATAACTTGGGACCTCCCGGTATAGGGGAGATTCTGTCAAAATTTCGGTAGACTTTTATATGAAAACCGTATATATATATAAAAAACATTTACCCTATTTTCCATTCGACATGAGATTGTTGTTTTATCCCGGATATGGGGGATGTTATATAAGTAATGCAGATTATCTCAAGTAAGGTATACTAAGGGTACTAATACATTTTCTTTACGCAATCAGTCCTTTTACCCAAACTTTAAGACCAATCAGGGTTCATAGTGACCAAAATACTAGGTCGAGACTCTCATTCTGTTTTTTTATTGATAAAGGACAAGAATTTCTTGTCTTTTGCATCAACATCACCACCAAAGATCCAAATCCGGGAGGATAATCGTTGTAACGCCGCACATGTACGACAAATTCCATTAGACTATAGTTTGGTTTGTATTCCATATCTGAAGATATGAAGCCTTTTCCCTAAGATAATAGATGGAGTCAAAGGCACATGTTTGTATTTTTTTTCTTATAAAACATTAATCAAAAGATCTTATAACGATTGGGAGTCCTATTTCAGAATTATAGTAATCCATTTTAGTTATGTTTAATAAAGGGTTAATAGGGTTAAAATCCTTGTAAAATACAAAATTGTTTGTTTTGAATTGTTTAGAAAGGTTAATGGTTACTAATAATTTTCACTAATAAAAAATAATAAATTTATTACACTCATTACATAAAAATAATAAGGACTCAAACAAATATAGTAAATCAATTGAAAGATCAAAACACAAATCTATAGACTATATTAAAGGAAATAAGATAAAAGGAATAGTAGTATAGATAAGAAACCTGTAATAAAAAGATGTGAGTACCACAAATTAAGTTAATAATCGACTCTATAAACCATAAATATCCATTCCAAGGCCAAAAAAACTATGAATTGTGTAGGAGTGACTTAAACACCGACTTGAAGTGGCTCAAACTCCAAAGCTAATATTAAAGAGTTCAACAAATATCTCTCTCAATCACCATGTTCCCTTTTTGTTAAGTCAGTGAACTCCACTTCAAAAAAGAAAAGCAAAAATTAACAAGGCAAAACTTATTCACATAGAAACATATCTAAGAAATATAAACAAGGATCCAAGTTGGTGTTTTCAGAAGATAAATTTTACTCTTTTACTCTTCAAGCATTGAGGATAAACTATAACCTTTAAACAACTTTTTTTTATTGACATCTCATCTAGTATTACTAATAATTTAATTTCTCTCTTTCTTTTCACTAACAATTCACCCTTCAATTAATTAATTATAGTTATTAGACTTGACCCGACCCAACAGGTAAACATAGTGATTCATCTAGTATTTACTTTGATAATGAATTCCAAGTCAAGGACCACCCTTTTGTATCCATAGGCGAGATAGGCATAATAATCTACTTGCTATATATAACAATATATAGTGTACCACGAGATTCATTCCATGCAATTTATATTGAATTCAGAAATAATTAATTTTCAAATAGAGAACAAGTTTTAGACCTAAAAGATCTCACTTGTTGATTCACTATCTAGAAACATGAAGAATGTGAACAAGATTCTTATCATGGTGGGGAGTGCATTGGTGCATACTGCGTACCATAAACTTTAGATCAATTGAATACTCAATGACCTTGATTAGCAAGAGGTAAGTTTCAAAAGAAAGCCTGGAATATATTATTTTATGGCATCATTTGGAGTATTTGGCTTGGTAGGAATGATTTAATCTTCAATATATAACATTGTGTCAAATTAGGACTAAATCTTTTCTTTGATCCTACATCGTCTAACTATATGGTTCCAGACTACTCAGACAAATTTTTCTTACACTGACAATACTCTTTATTGTAGTGCAAATGACATTCTTAGATGAACAAACTAAAATAAATATAACTATTTAGTTTGTCTTATTTGGAACATAACTCTTATATTGTTTTCTTTGTCATCTACTAGATGATTGTTTATAATATAATCAACTATTATATATAAAAATAGATCTCAAGCCTCATATTCAAAGATATAACCAATAACAAATAAAAGGTGTTTAATTAAAACTTATACCGATTAATAATCATAGAGTCTAAATTTTATGGTGATCCAAATTTTATGTTGATACTTTGTGAGAATCATAGAATGGAAGAAACTAATGTGTAAAAAAAAAGGTTAATTTTGATAACGAGGTTAAATTTAGTATATACCAATACTACATGATTTGTTTATCTTGCTCAGCTTTTAATTAGCTTAACTTGTGTGCTGGTATGTTTAGATTTATATATTTTGTCCCATGTTAAGGCATCTTTAATGGGAAAGCCAAAAAAAAAGGCTAAAAGAAAACAAAGTTTTTTTTTTATTTTTCTCCTTTAATTTTGCAGCTCCAAATGAATGGTCAAATAAAAAGTTAAAATATTTTTTCATCAAAGATAAGTCATTCAAACTTATCTATTAAAAGAACAAAAAATGTTCAAATAAATTATTCAAAGATTTCTTTATTTATCAATTAAATGGTTTTCAATGGTTATAATTAAATATATTAAAATACAAATTAATTGTTGAAATGTTTTTTTTAAGTACACATAAAAGTAATTAAATAAATTATTTTTATACTATTACAAAGTTATATCAACAATATAACTTTTATAAATTGCTTTTCGCTATATCTTCATGGTCTCACTCCTAGCTAGCGCTATTAAAAACGATCTAACATGGTCTCACTCCTAGCTAGCGTGCCTTGGCATGAAAAAGGAGAGCTACAAGGCTACCACCATATCTATATATGCATTTCAAAATAAACAAACCAGAACATATTTTCTTTACACAGCAAACGAGAGATATCCCTTTCAGTCCTCAATCATCTTCGACTTTTACCTGTTTCCTTTCATAGAAATACTCTTGCAAAATCAGTGTTCAGCACCCCTAATACTTTCGATCTCAGTATCGTTCCCTTGTCCTTGCAAGAAAAGTAGGCCACAAAACAAAATGTTAGAGGAATCCAAAGAGAGAGAGAGATCTAACTTATAACAGTCACATGATAAAAGGTAATGCTGATGCAGACAAGTACAAGATCTTTATAAGGTCATCTCCATGAACTGTAGTCTAGTCAGCCAACCAAGAATGTTATTTTTTCTTTACAAGAGAACTGGCCAAGAAGAAAATAGCATCAAGTGATTCAAGCCCATGAAGGAAATTTCATTTCACATGACCGGATAAGACATGATATGAGAAATAACAAGGGTTTGTCATCGCTGGGAATGTTTAATATTTTTTTTTTCAACAATTTCATGAGAAGCTATCATGTCCCCAATTAGGTCAGGAATTCTAGCACTGCCATCACATAATTTATCAAGCAAAGTCTTGAAGATATTATTTATACTAAAGATAATCCAGATTGATGGTGCAGATATTGAATATTTCTGCAGTTATGTCATTACCTAAGAAAGTTTTTCTATTACCTAATTTAAATGATCTTGTAATTATTATATATTCTTTTAAGAATCAAGGACATAATCATATCATTAATTTATATATTAGGTTCTAATTCTAGTTCATATATACTTGCACAATTTCATCAATAAGACTTGTGGTTAGAGATTGTAATTCTTGAATTTCCTGAATAAGCATTTTTTCTTCTTCTTCTATTATGGAAGATCATTCTAAGCAAGTTATGGAAGAAAGCTCCAAGTTAATTCCTCTTTTGACCAATAGTATTGATGACACAAATACCTCTCAAAGGTTTAGTTTAATATTGCTAAATGAATTCAACCATCTCTCTTTTTAAGAGATCAAAGTCGGGATTCATCAATGGTTTAACATCTTCTCTAGATGTGGATGCCCTAGAATATGTCTTGAGTAATATTTTTATCTTGAATAATTTGCTTCTCCTACCATTGTTTCGATAACTAATGGAAAGGGTTCTCATGTGAAGGGTAAGGGAAAATCAAATTAAACTCTGAAAAAAACCATGCCTAGTGTCTTATATATTCCCTTTCTTCCTTTCCATTTACTCTCAGTCAGTAAGTTAACCTCTACGTTCAATTGTGATGTGATTTTCACTCATCACGAGGTTATATTTCAAGATCAATTAACCAAAAAGATTATTGGTGAAGATTTTTTCCTGCATAGTCTCTATTATTTCTCTCATGATAATCGTGTTTCCAAGGGATTTCAGGCTAGTTTCAAAACATTGTATGAGCCACTTTTATGGCATTGTCGTCTAGCACATTTGTCAGATTTTGTTCTTAGCAAAATAAATTCAGTACCAACCAAGGAACCTTTTAAATGTGAAATTTGTTATTTTTTTCAAATCATCTACACTTCATTTTAATCCTTCAGTATCACATGCAACTCATGCATTTCAACTTGTACACTTAGATGTATGGGGATCATTCTATACTTCACTAGATAGTTTTAAATACTTCGTAACCTTTATTAACTATTTCTCTAGAGTCACGTGAGTGTATTTGTTGAAAGCTAAGAGTGAAATATTTGACTGTTTTAAGGATTTTCATATGTTGATTACTAATCAATTCTCAACTCATCTTAAAATTATTCGATCAGATAATGGCACCGAATGCAGATCCAAAGACATGTCACATTATTTATGTTTTAATATCTTATTGTATCGACTAGTTGTATTGGTACATCCTAATAAAATGGGGTTTCTGAACGGAAAAATCATGATCTACTTGGAAAAACTTATGTCATAATGTTACAAATTTATGTTCTAAAATGGTTTTGGTCATGTGATGTTCTCACAACTGCATATCTTATAAATCGCTTACCCAACCATGTGCTGAATTTTAAATCTCTTCTTGAAGTTTTGTAGGCTAAAAGTCCAAATTTGTCACATCTCAAAGTGTTTGGATGCTCTTGTTTTGTGCACTTGCCACCATCACAACGTGATAAGCTTGATTCAAGAGCAACTAAGTATATTTTCTTGGGGTATTCTCAAACACGAAGGGTACAAGTGTTATGATCTCTCACTAAAGAAGATGTATATATCAAGAGATGTTAGATTCATTGAAGACATCCCTTATTTCTCTACAATAAGTCAGAGGGAGGATCATTTTAAATTATTTTTGTTGTCTAGTTCAAGTTTTATTGATCAGGGTCCATGTTCTCTACAACATCAGTCCACTTGTGCTGAAACTAATTAATTTCAATTCTGACAGCCCTACATCAAATCAAGTTCTGCTGATGACATTCAATGTGTCAATCTAATATATGATGAAAATCATTCTGATGAAGCCATTGGAATAGAGTTCAAATCTAATTAGTGCTAGAATCAAGTGTGTAAGAAGTTCTTAATATTCCAAATGATCAACCAGCTTCAAGAAGAATATCCTACAGAAAATGTCAACCCCCTCCCAGACTACAAGAGTATGTAACTTATAATGTCAAGCATCCAGTCTTTAAATCTGACCAAACGTCTCTAAATCACAGAGCATTCCTCACTTCCATGTCAAATTTTCATGAGCTCAAGACATTTCAAGAAGCTCAATCTTAAGTTGTATGGTAGAAGGCTATGAAGGAAGAATTTACTACACTTGACAGCAATCATACATTGAGCATCATGCCTTTTCCCATAAGTAAACAAGCAAAAGGTTGTCGCTGGATTTTCAAGTCTAAGTTCAACTCATATAGAATAATTAAACAACATAAAGCTCGACTTGTAGCTCAAGGTTTCTCTTAGAAATTTGAAGTCAATTATATGAAAACATTTGCTCATGTGGAAAAAATGACTATTGTCAGAGTCTTATCATTTGTTGCAATCAATCATGGCTGGTCATTATATCAAATGGATATAAGAAATGCATTCTTACATGGAGAACTTGAAGAAAAAGTGTTCATAAAACTACCTCCTGGACATCCATATAGTAACCATCCTAATTTGGTTTGCAAACTTCATAAATCCATTTATGGATTGAAGCAGTTTCCATGACCATGGCATGCAAAGTTAAGCATTGCACCACTGAAGGCTCTTGGTTTGACAAGAAGCAATGTTGATTCTTCCCTATTTGTCCAGTAGAATTCAAAAGACAAGCTTGTTATACTTGTCTATATAGATGATTTAATAATCACGGGGAACAATACAGATTTTGTAGCCAAATTGAAGAAGGATCTGTAGTAGCAATTCTCAATTTAAGATCTTAGGAAACTAAAGTACTTATTAGGGATTAAAATAATAACTTATAGCAAAGGTTTCTTTCTAAATCAATGAAAGTATATCTTGGACTTGTTACAAGATGTTGAGATACTACATACTAAGCTAGCCATTACTCCTCTGGACAATAAGGTCAAATTGGACTCCTCAAGCAAACCTCTCGTGTCATTCACCACTTATCAAAGAATTGTTGGCAAATTAATTTACTTAACAATTACTAGACCATATATTACAGTTGCCGTCAGTCTATTATAATTCAGCAACTTAGCATGATGAAATACATTTTTCAATATTTGAAAGGGACTATTGGTCGTGACATTGTTATGACACACAATGAGCACATAGACATTATAGGCTGCACAGACTCTGATTGGGTATACAATGCACTAGATAGATGATCTACCACTGGATATTGCATGCCTGTTAGAGGTATTTTAATGTCCTAGAAAAGCAAAAAAACAACAAGTGGTCGCTCACTCAAGTGTTGAAGCTAAATACCGCGCAATAGCATCTGCTTCATGCAAATTGATCTGGCTCAAGAATTTACTTGCAAATCTCGGTTTCCACAATCATACACCAATGACATTGTTTCATGATAATCAAGTTATCATGTATATTGCGGCTTATCCGGTGTTTCATGAACAAATAAAACACCTTAAAGTGGATTGTCATTATATTCATCGCAAGTTCAAACTAAACCTATTCAGACTATATACGTGCGCACTTGTGATCAATTAGCTGATGTGTTTATCAAAATTGCATCTTATGTTCAGTTTTATCGGTTGTTAAGCAAGCTTAGATCAATTAATCCACTTGATCCAGCTTGAGGGGAAAGGGAGTCTTGAAGATATTATAGATACTGAAGATATTGCATATTAATGGTGTAAATATTGAAGATTTATATAGTTATGTCCTTACCTAAGATAATTTACCTATACCTAGTTTAGATGATCTAGTAATTACTATATATCCTTTCTAGAATCAAGGACATAATCATATCATTAATTGTTGTATTAGATTATGATTCTAGTCGATATATACTTGCACAATTCCATCAATAAAACTTATGATTAGAGATTGTATTTCTCAAATTTTCTTCACAAAGCTTTTATTTTAGATTCTGCCACCATTTTATGTGTAGGTATTTCCAAGTAATCCATCAAGAAAAACATTTATTATTAGTGTCATTTGAATGAAGAGAAACTTTAACATGCATAAAAATGAAATGGTTGAGTGGGAATATGAGGCACAGCCAATTTCTTTTGTAGCACAGGTGTATAGCTGGGAACCCACGTAGTTCATGCTTGATAACAAATAATCTAAACTTCGGACTGTTTATTCTTTCTCACCAGTCAAAAAGCTTCTCTCTTCGTTTGCCTAAAAAGACATACAAAGCGCACCAAATAATTTGAACAACAAAGTATCCTGCAACACTAGAGGAGGAGAGTTTGAAAGAGAGGAATATAAATGGTTGCTTAGACCACACCCTAGCTAACTTGTAACGCTTTCCATCCCTCCCCAATATCGGATAACTTCGTTTTAAATAAAGGATAATAACTGTAACAAAATCCATTCATAACTGTTACTACTAGCTACATCTGCTGTATACGTTTTCGGCACAAAAAAAGATGTTCGTCAAAGTGAAAGTTAGGGTTCATGTTTTATCTTCTTTCACCATCAAACACTTTAATTTTTGAGGGAACACATTGCATTAGAGACCATTATACTTGCTTCTTTTCTCTTTTGCTAAAAGCAAAGCACTACTCTCTCATAAAGCATATATTAATAAAAGTTAAGTATGGCATTATCTACTCAAAAGGGTCGCTCATTTTATGCTTTTAAGCTTCAAATAAGCATCTATGGAGTATTACGTGGCCATGTGGATAAAAGCAATATCCAAGGGAAGGAACGGAACTTGGAGGGGGGGGGAGAGAGAGAGAGAGTGGTTAATAGTTTTATCTTCTGCTGGGCGGCCAGACTTTAAAGGTTTCATGGAGAAAAAGTTCTCTAATTTTGACATGACAGCCTTGTTAATGCAAAGGTGATGGAATGACATACTCTCCCTTTCCCAAAAGTTTGCATTATCGTATGCTTATATATTATCTAGAACAGCTTTATGTTTGATATCCGTAATATACGATAAATAACTAGCTAATGATGTTTCATTAACTTAAAAAGACCGCCGTAGTGAAGATTTAGAGCGTGTTTAGCAGTGTGGTTGCGGGTATTTTTCAAATAACTTTTCATGTTAAAATGCATATCAATAATGTTTTTTTTTTATTTTTTTAAAATTATTTTTAACATCATTACATCAAAACAATCCAAAATATACAAATTATATTAAATTTTAATAATAAAAAAAAATTCAAAATATTTGGGAACG
>Ga0307515_10004143_pt1 | contig 30184 bp, 15 predicted proteins | sample 17_EM_MG_FD_194513 | JGI IMG/M metagenome (GOLD analysis project Ga0307515, IMG submission 194513) | Populus trichocarpa ectomycorrhiza microbial communities from riparian zone in the Pacific Northwest, United States - 17_EM | ecosystem: Host-associated > Plants > Roots > Unclassified | place... | reverse complement strand
AAATCTACTAACAATTCGAGCCACACAACCGCTAGAGTGAGGTGCTAGGTTTACTGTTCGTATGAACAGTAACCACGCACCTCTTGTATTTCTGTTTTTAGTACTATAAAATAATGATCAAGAATGGATTTATAATCAAACATTCGTACGTTCATGATAAAAAAAAAAGTATGTAGTCAAACAAATTAATCCAGAAGGTGCTGCTTACAATGGGGGACAATCAGACAACCTTTTTATGTATTAGCTTAACAGAGAGAAATCACACTCTACCAGTCAACGTCGGCAGTATTATTTCTCTCACACGGAACGGGCTGGTACTCCTTGACCAGTGCAGGTTTCTTGCGGGAGAGGCAAGAATGATTCCCACCCCAACAAGTTGCTGATAAAAGCATCTACTTAATTAGTCAACAGATTGATGCTAATTTCCACAGAGAAATTCCTAGTTGCTACTGCTGAAGTGAACAGCTTGGCATCCTGCCTGCCTTGACAGCACGAAAAAGAAAAGCTATTAATGGGTCCAGCCAGCAGGCTGAATTTGCCTAGAGCCGCAACACCACCAAGGAAACCAGCTAACATAAAGGAGTAGTGAGGTGACCGATCCAGTCCTCGTACTGGGCTTTAAAACTCTCATAGCCCAGTTCTCTCCTGTCTAATTTCATTACACTCTAGCTACCAGTCAACATCGGCAGTATTGTTTTTCTTGGCCAGAAGGGGATGGTCCTCTGTGACCATTGTAGCCTTGTAGGTTTCTTCCCAGAGAGGCAAGCTTGGTCTCACACCAACAAGCTGCTAATCTGTAACCTCATAGAAAACGCAATATTTATACGGTCAAATAACAAGACGTATTATTTAACTCCTTAATCAACTTAAAAAAAAAATATTCTCATAAATCCCTTACTTCCAGCGTGCACAGTTTACTTTTCACTGGGTCAGAAAGATAATTGGACGCAAGATCTGGCTGCAAATACCTCTAGCTGTGAAAAAAAAAAATGCATATACCTCCAGCTCCTCCTGATTTTCACAAAGCCGAGTCTACAGAGATGAAGAGAAGGACTAAATAAGGCCCTTCTTTATTGACGGATCAAGCCAGAAGGCTGAATTTGCCTGCAGCCCATAATACCATGGATAGAATATTTGTTTCAAAATATATTAATATTTAATTTATTTAGAAATATATTAAAATAATATATATTTTTTTATTTTTAAAAAATTATTTTTCATTTCATCATAGAAAAAAAATCTAAATAAAAAAAAATTAAATATAAATATTTTTTAAAAAAACTTTTTAAAAATATAATTTCAACCGGTTCCAAACATTATATAATCTCTTTATGAGTTTGTTTTTCCAAGCATATTGTAATAAGGTTTGAGTTAACTCCTACGCTTATTAAATTAACATGGATGATATTTTAATTAAAAAAAATATTATTTTATTTTTCTGAATTTCTTGACATTGAACTAGATAATCTGATTATTATTATTAAATTGATGTCTTTTTCAATTAATTTAAAACTGAATTCAGATGGAATTCCGAGCCACAGTGAAACAACTTATAAAACCAAATTTTGCAGCGATCCTTAAGAGTTGGTGCGCTTGTTCGAGATAAGCTCTCACTCGGCACCTCCAAGGTTCAGCGGCCATTCAAGCCATTGAAGCTGATGCCATCCTAAATAGTACACGCGCCCCATTACGTGTCTTCCATCGAAAACATAACCTTTGCATGCAACAACGTTTTCACTTAATTCCTCAAACACCCTTGCTCCTTTCCCATAATTTCAATCAAGCCAGAATAAATTCACCACCTTATTTAGAAATTACCATCACATGGATCAAGTCATAAAAGCAAAAACGGGTTTTTGTTGATTCAAGTATCGGTATAATCTAACATAGTTAATCTTAAGTTGTAAAGAACTAATTGTCAAATTTCTCTATACAAGGATAGGACAGTAATTAGATTAGCCACATCTAGAAAACGGAAAAAGAAACGTCAAATTTCCTTGCATTGCCATTTCTCTTGCACCAGAGCCCTCCAAGAGCAAGAAATCAACAAGAAGATATGATCCACAAAACCCCAGCTGTAACATGCACTGCAATCCTTACAGTACTCCTAGCCTTTTCATCAGTATCAGTTGCTGTAACTGATCTCTATGACAACCCACAGGACCCAACAATCCTCCAAGTCACAGACAATCCTACCCTTGACAACAGGAAGTTCATGAAAAATGGTCTTAACCTTCTGGGAACTGAAGAGAAGTTCAAGATGTTTATAAAAGAGCACAACAAAGAATATGCAACTAGAGAAGAGTACGTGCACCGCTTTGGGATCTTCGGCAAGAACTTGATCAGAGCTGTTGAGCACCAGGCACTGGACCCCACTGCAATTCATGGGGTCACTCCGTTTATGGACTTGACCGAGGAGGAATTCGAGAGAATGTATGCTGGTGTTTTGGGTGGTGGTACTGTACCAGTGGAGAAAGGTTCTGTTTCTTTCATGGATGCAAGTGGTTTGCCTGATAGTTTTGACTGGAGAGAGAAAGGAGCTGTCACTGATGTCAAGATTCAGGTACAGTTTCTACAAGATTGGAGGGCTAATTTTCTAAATTTTATTTAGCAGCGCTGAAAAGGGCTGGGGAGATGTGCAAATTCATAGTTTCTACATTTGTTTATGTGCTTGTGGGTCTAATGCAGGGTTCTTGTGGATCATGCTGGGCTTTTAGTACCACTGGATCTGTTGAAGGAGCAAATTTTATTGCAACAGGGAAGCTTCTCAATCTCAGTGAACAACAGCTTGTTGATTGTGACAGGGTGGTTAGTTTCCGATTCGCCCTCTCAATATCTTATTCTGATCACCTAGATACCATCACAGCTAGCACCAATAATTTTGGTCTCCATACATCACCTCAATTTGAAGAGGTTTTATCATATAGATCAAGGCCTGAAAGCTCTATTATATATGTTTGGTCATTTCCTTGGATTTTTGCGCAGTGTGACAAGACAGACAAGGCTTCATGCGACGATGGTTGCGGTGGAGGACTCATGACCAATGCCTACAGGTATTTGATTGAAGCAGGGGGGTTACAAGAGGAGAGTTCATACCCTTATACAGGTAAAAGTGGCGAATGCAAGTTTGATCCTGAGAAGATAGCTGTAAAAGTTGCTAATTTCACCAGTATCGCTGTTGACGAGAACCAAATTGCGGCAAATTTAGTTCACCACGGACCTCTTGCAAGTGAGTTGCCTTCTATCATGAAGAGTAGCATATATGGATACATATGGTTTCGTCTTCCATTACATTATATCATCGATTGCGATATTACATCGTATTTGTCATTTGTATGTCGTAGTCAGCGATAGCCCATACTGATAAACATTTTATCTGGGAAAATGCAGTTGGATTGAATGCAATATTCATGCAAACTTATATCGGGGGAGTCTCGTGCCCACTTATTTGCGGCAAGAAATGGCTTAACCATGGTGTTCTGCTTGTCGGGTATGGTGCAAGAGGGTACTCCATTCTTAGATTTGGCTACAAGCCGTATTGGATCATCAAGAACTCATGGGGAAACCATTGGGGAGAGAAGGGATATTACCGGCTTTGCAGGGGACATGGTATGTGTGGCATGAACAAGATGGTCTCTGCAGTGGTAACCAAGGTTGCCTAAATATACCCGTGCAAGCCGAACCAAAGAGACGAAAGATCGAAGAAGAATAAAGATTAAACTTGGTCTGTCAAATCTAGTTAAAGTCTAGCTAGCTACTTGTTATTTTGCTAGTTAAAAAGGATAGCCATGAGTGTAAACAGGTTATGGATTATGCACTACGTAATCAAAATACCATGCTTTGCCTCTTGGTTTCCTCACCAAGCTTGAGTAGTTTTGGACCTACCAAGAAACTGTTGAAAAATATATTATTTCATTTCAGAAATGCAGAGGAAAGATAGAGTTTGGATAAAAAACCCATTGTCTAAGCAGTTACCAACATTTGTTCAGTAAACGCGATCCTGTGGGCAAATGGCCAAGCAATATCTCGCTATCAGCTTCAACTGAAAGCAATGTTATAAATTTATCTTGGGAAACAAAAGAGAAAGTAGTTTACTGTAGAATAGAAGTAGGAAATTAGTCAGATCATTGTCCTTTGGTTTTAGAGTGCAGGATCCGAGTATCTTGTTCCCTCTTTCTCTCTCTAGATTTTTTACTTGCTCTTTTTTCACGCTTCTCCTTGTCCAGAACCATCTTCTTGGTGGCCGGACAGAGGATTTTCTTTGATTCAATCATAAAATTTGACCCTCAGAAACTTCAAGTTGTTTTCGATGTTTGACTGCAAGGAAGAAAATATTACCCGTCGTCTTGAAGTCTTTGCACCTTGGAAAAAAACGTCGTGGCCACCATCAATTCATGGAAACTATATATTACACCCTGTTGCCAATCAAATTGAGTACGACTTAAAGCATTACGGGCTGAAACTTTTCAAACTCTTAATCCTGAATTTTTTGACATTTTGTTTCATGTTTACTTGCCATTTTGAATGAAGAAAACGACATGCATCCTTGCAGGTTAAGTTTTTCCACAAACACGCGCTCTGAATAGTATTTTCTATGCTTGATTTGTTTGTTCTAATCATCATCATTAAAGAATAATATGTAAGAGAACTAATGTATGAACTTGCGAGTGCATCCGAGTCTTCTATCCATCGTTTCCCCTATTTATTTACCAACGGCACAGCAAAGTTAGTTAACCATATCTTCTACAGCTGAGCTCTAGGGCAACATAAAAAATGGAGGTTACAGGCATGAGTTCATTCACAGTCTGGCCGCTCTTCTTTCTAATAATTCAACTCTCCTTTTCTTTCTCCTTAGCTCAAGGAAATGAGACAGATATATTCTCCCTCCTAGCCTTAAAGCATCAGATTACTGATGACCCCTTAGGTAAACTGAGCTCATGGAATGAATCCACACACTTCTGTGAGTGGTCTGGTGTTACATGTGGAAAGAAGCATCAGAGAGTTGTACAGCTTGACCTACAGTCTTGCAAGCTCTCGGGCAGCTTATCTCCTCACGTCGGCAACATGAGTTTCCTCAGGACATTGAACTTGGAAAACAACAGCTTCGGCCAGAATATCCCTCAGGAACTGGGTAGTTTGTTTCGGCTACAGGCTTTGGTCCTCACAAACAATTCGTTCAGTGGTGAAATCCCTGCCAACATCTCGCGTTGCTCAAATCTCTTGAGCCTTGAATTAGAAGGCAACAATCTTACTGGCAAACTTCCTGCAGAATTTGGATCATTATCAAAGCTGAAGGCATTTTATTTCCCAAGGAACAATCTCTTTGGTGAGATTCCACCTGCTTATGGAAATCTTTCACACATCGAGGAAATTCAGGGCGGACAGAATAATTTGCAAGGAGACATTCCAAAGAGTATCGGGAAATTGAAAAGATTGAAGCACTTCTCTTTTGGCACAAATAACCTGAGCGGTACAATCCCTACCTCCATATACAATCTTTCATCCCTTACTCATTTCTCTGTGCCAGCAAACCAACTTCATGGGAGTCTTCCTCGTGACTTAGGCCTAACTCTTCCAAACCTTGAAATCTTTAGAATTCACACCTGCCAATTCAGTGGACTGATTCCAGTAACAATCTCCAATGTTTCTAATCTTTCTCTTCTTGATCTTGGACTCAACAGCTTTACTGGGCAAGTGCCTACTTTAGCAGGGCTTCATAATCTACGGTTGCTGGCACTTGATTTCAATGATCTCGGAAATGGTGAGAATAACGTTCTCTATCCCCTGGCAAACAACACCAGTTTGGAAATGATCGGTTTGAATTATAACTATTTAGGAGGTGCGCTGCCGGAAATAGTTAGCAACTTTTCATCAAAGCTTAGATTCATGACATTCGGAAACAACCAAATAAGCGGAAGCATTCCAAATGAGATCGGAAATCTAATAAGCCTGCGGGGTTTCGGTTTTGAGTCGAACAAACTGACTGGCATCATACCAACCTCTATTGGTAAGTTACAAAATTTAGGTGCTCTGGCTCTTAGCGGAAATAAAATTGCTGGGAATATACCATCTTCCCTTGGCAATAGTACCGCATTGGTCTTGCTTTATTTAGACAAAAATAATTTGCAAGGAAGCATCCCGTCAAGTCTAGGAAATTGCCAGGATTTGTTGTCATTGGATCTCTCTCAAAACAATTTTAGCGGTCCCATACCACCAGAAGTAATTGGTATACCTTCCTTGTCAGTGAGTTTAGACCTATCTCAAAATCAGTTGATAGGCCCCCTTCCCTCCGAAGTTGGTATGTTGGTAAACCTAGGATATCTTGATGTTTCACATAATAGTTTATCAGGTGAGATTCCAGGAAGTCTTGGAAGCTGCGTTGTGTTGGAAAATTTGCTTTTGGAGGGGAACTTATTCAAAGGTTCTATTCCAAAGTCCATGAGTTCTTTGAGAGCACTTAAATATCTTAATATCTCTTACAACAACTTGACAGGCCAGATTCCGAGGTTTTTGGCAGACTTCAGGTTCTTGCAACACTTGGATCTGTCATTTAATCACCTTGAAGGTGAGATGCCTACACAAGGAATTTTCGGGAATGCAAGTGCAGTCTCAGTTTTGGGAAACAATAAGCTTTGTGGAGGAATATCTCTGTTCAATTTATCCAGATGCATGTTGAAGGAGTCAAAAAAGCCGAAAACTTCTACCAAGCTGATGTTGTTAATTGCAATTCCGTGTGGTTGTCTAGGAGTATTTTGTGTGATCGCTTGTCTACTTGTCTGTTGCTTTCGGAAAACAGTAGATAAGTCTGCTTCTGAAGCTTCTTGGGATATCTCATTGCGGAGAATCACATATGGAGAACTCTTTCAAGCAACTGATAGGTTCTCCTCATCCAATATAATTGGTGCAGGCAGTTTTGGGTCTGTGTACAGAGGAATTCTTGCATCAGATGGAGCAGTTGTTGCGGTCAAAGTATTCAACTTGCCATGTAAAGGAGCTTCCAAAAGCTTTATGACAGAATGTGCAGCCTTGATAAACATCAAGCACCGGAACCTCGTCAAAGTCCTCGGCGTATGTGCTGGTGTTGATTTTGAAGGTAATGATTTTAAGGCTCTTGTTTATGAGTTTATGGTCAATGGGAGTCTAGAAGAGTGGTTGCATCCAGTTCATGTATCAAACGAGGCATGCGAGGCAAGAAATTTGAACCTTATTCAGAGGTTAAGCATTTCAATTGATGTGGCTGCTGCGCTCGACTATTTGCATCATGGTTGCCAAGTGCCTGTTGTCCATTGTGATCTGAAGCCTAGCAATGTTCTTCTTGATGGTGATATGATCTCTCATGTTGGTGATTTTGGACTAGCAAGGTTCAGTCCAGAAGCCTCCCATCAATCATCTTCAAACCAGAGTAGCTCTGTTGGTATAAAAGGAACCATTGGCTACGCAGCGCCAGGTAACATTAGAATAATCTCCCATTATTTGGTTGATTGTAATTCTTCGTTTTTGGTTCCATTCTTAAGGTCACATATAGATATTTGGCACATGATTACATTTATTCCTGCCAAATTTCATAAACAATCACTGATATTTGCAACCATGAATATGATTGCAGAGTATGGTATGGAGCGCAAGGTGTCAACTTACGGGGATGTGTACGGCTATGGCATCCTATTATTGGAGATGTTCACGGGAAAGAGACCAACACATGGCATGTTTAACGACGAGCTGAACCTTCACACTTACGCTGCAATGTCATTGCCTGACCGTGTAGTTGATGTTGTGGATTCCATACTTCTGAGAGAAGTTGAGGAAACAAGTTCTGATGCCCCTCGTAGGAAGCAAGATGTTAGAGCTCACAAGAATTTTCAATGTTTGACTTCAATAATCAACGTAGGACTGGCTTGTTCTGCAGACCTCCCGAAAGAGAGGATGGCCATGAGCACTGTTGTGGCTGAATTGCATCGAATCAGGGACATTTTCCTAGGCGGTAGAAGGCATAAACACCACGAAATCGTTGTCTTACCAGAAGGTACAGTTGATACGTTATGCTAATCTATATTCAGACCAAGACTATTATAGTAACGATATCCGTTATGCACTATTTAGGTGCCTGAGGCAATCAAAAGGGCGAACAAAAGCTGCCATTCAAAAGGGAGTAGTGGTGCCCGTATCTTCACATTTGCGGTCATGTAGACTGACATTGAAAATGCATATTGTTTATCCGTAGTCTATAGAATACATACTTTGTAAAATCTCTGTGTTTGCTCAAGGACTTGCTTATAAGTAGTAAAAGAGAGAACTTGTAATATAATTGTTATAAATAAACATGAACCCGATAATTCACCCGCGTTATGTTACGGGTTTGATCAAATTTTTTTAATATAAAAAAATATTCAAATACTGTTTTTTTTAATGAAAAAAAATAAATTATGGGTGTTGATTCGATGTGATCCTGTTGACTTTACAGGTTCAAAAGTAACCTAGATGACCCGTAAAAACATAATTTGATTAATTTTGTTTCTTCAAGATGACATCTTTTTTAATATTAAAATAACAACATATATTAGATTGATATAGGTCAACTAAAGTTAACATGTTAAATCCATGACTCGAATTATAAGAGTGATAACTTCATAAAAAATAAATCAAAATAAATTATAAATTCTAATTTTTAACCATTACAATGTTAAAGAATAAAATTAAAATAAAATCAATAAAAAAAATATAAAAACAAAACCGAGTTAATTTAAAAAACTCCCGACTTAAGTAAGAAGAATTAAGTCTAAAATGGGATATGATGTATAGTTATACACAGAGCAAGAATCTAATCCAACATGCTGCTTCTGTTTCTGTGGTCACATAATATCCCACTTCCAGTGCGGAAAACCTCTCCATGTTTCAATTTAATTTTTGTGTCTTTGGTGGTGGCTGCATCCGTCCCTGCCGCTGTACGGCCCCCGGTTCTCAGCTGCCTCTTTCAGGAATGTGCTGGTTAGCAGGCCTTGAATGTTGTTACTACGAGTCCGCTTACAAAACTTGATTATATTTTTTCATCAGCTTAAATTAACGTTCGAAATGATTTAGTCAAATTTGAATAATATTAATCTTAAAACAAAAGAAGTAAATGATGACATTAGGGCTCGTCTGTGTGGTTTTAACTTTTAAGGGCTCATTAAATTAATAAAATATGAGGTACTGCATTTCGTTAAAAAGTCATGCTCAAGAACCCTCGAAAATCTATTTTAGATATTTCATCATTTTTGTTATTAATATTGGATTTTTATTACCGATAAGTTTCATTTTTAATTTTGATTTTGATTTTTTAAGATTTTATTTGACAACATTTTATTAAATTCAAAGCCATGAAAAAATAATTAGTTCAATTTATTTTTTAGATTTTGATAAAGAATTAACACTGTGACGTGGCTGAAAATATGCCATTTAAAATTTTATAAGGGAATGCGAGGAAAAAAAAAGATTAATTCTTAAGAATTTGTAAAAAATAAATGAATGGTTAAAATATATTTTAAGATTTTATTTGACAACATTTTATTAAATTCAAATCCACCAAAAAGAATTATGTTCAATTTATATGATGTGGAAAAAAGCTAAAAGGCTGGAAATATTCCATACAAAGTTTTTATAATTATATGCATAAGGATACAATTTATAATTAATTGCTTAAATATTCACTGACTTTTCACCTCCACAATGATTAGCTTGCAGAATGAACCATCCGAATCAGAGCACTTATTCTCATCAAATTCGGAATGCATCTTCGAGTGGTTCCCGTATCGTGGAAGTCGGAAATTTGAATCAAGGCCCCGTTCAATCGATGCCATTATCTCTTAAAAGTTTTGTAATATTTTTTTTTAAAGTATTTTTATTTTAAAATAATATTTTTTTAATTTTAAAAAAATATTTTTAATATTAACACATCAAAATAATCTAAAAAATTAAAAAATTTAATTTTTTTAAAATATTTTTAAAACACAAAAACTAACAAGTTTTTAGAGATATTTATTTGAGTTTTGAACCGTCATTTTCCACACTAATCAGTACTGTAGTAGTGGAGGACCTTGACCTGTGTTTTTTTCTTTTTGGTATTGTGAGGGTCGAATCCATATGCAAGCCGAACCAAAGGGAAGAAAGAAGAAGAAAATAAAGATTAAACTTGGTCTGCTAAATTTGGTCAAGTCTAGCTAGCTATATTTGTTATTTTGCTGCTTACAAACGATAGCCATGAGCATAAACAGGTTATGAATTATGCACTGCGTAATCAAAATAAACAGGTAGAGTGATGGAGTTTCTCCATTATTTCTTGGTTCGTCTCCCTCTGTTTTTATTTAGAAAGTTGATCTGATGTTTTAACTTGCTTTTTTCCATGCTTCTATTTCTCTAGAACCGTCTTCTTTATTGGTCTGTCGCATATAGGATTTTCTTACTTTCACACATAAAATCTGATCCTTAGAAACCTCAAGTTGTTGTTTTTCCATGTTTGATTTCAAGGGAAAAAAAAGAAGAAAAGGAGATTATACATCAGCCATCTTTAATAGTTGAAAAAAACCAGAAGCTAGCACGATACCAAACCAAACGAGCTAGAAATATATATTTGCACCGTAGAACAAGCGTCAAGGCCACCCTCTCATTTTCACTGGGTGCTAGTCGCACTGTACATTTTAGGACCAAACAAATTGAATACGACCCACCACATTGTGGGCTCAAACTTTTCAAAGGTGAGTTCTGTATATTTTGTTGACATTTTGTTACATGTTCACTTGCGACTTTGAATGAACACGCCTGCATCATTACATGCTCTAGTTTTTCCACCAAATTAACATGCATGCGATCTGAGTTGTGTTTATATATATATATATTTCTGTAAATTAATGTATTCCTTCCTTTCCTTATTTATTTGTATCAGTTGCACAACAAAGATGGGGTAGAGAGGGTTTTTTTTTTCCCCCTAGCAAATGGTACTTTGATACAGTGAAAGGTGAGCTAGTGTTGCATCTTAACCATTCCTTGCGAAGGGTACTATAGTGTATACAACCTTCTCTCATGTAGAGATTTACATCAACTGAGAAGTTGCAACAAGATTATGTCTTTACTAAAGATAAGGAATTGTATGAGCATTTGATTGTTTGATTTCGATAAATTCGGTTAATTGAATCTAAAAATCTAAAACCAAACCACAAACCGAAATATTATTCAGTCTTTAGAATGAATAAAATTGATTTTTGATCCTATCATTTGGCGAGAAATTGATTTTTTAAAATATAAAAATTAATGTTACGATTCTTGGCTGCTCGAATACTATTTTTTTTTATGAATTAGATTTTTAATTTTCATTTGATATATTAAAGGCCAAGTTTATTTCAAAGTTTCAATCAATTACAAAATAATATCAAATATCTAAATCAAATAATATACCCATAAATTATAAACTTAAAATTTATTTAGCAATCAACCCCGAAACAAAAAAAATAAAATAGTGATAGCAGTTACTGCAAGTATAGACCGTGTGGAGTGTGGATTTGTGTTGTGTGTTTGGGTGGGAGGTATGGTGAGTTTTTTTAATAAAAAATATGTAATTTTTGTTTTTAAAAGATATATTTTTTACTTTTAAAAGATATAATATATATTTTTAAAAAAATCACCATACTATCGAACCACCATAACCAAAATAGAATTATAGCGCGCAACTACGGAAGTTGCTTTAAAGTTGGATCATGATCATAAATAGTGAGGTCCGTGCAATAATTTCTCCTCTATTATTATTATTATTTGACTAATGCAATTGTCTTACTCAGTTTTCTAATTTATATTTACAATACAATCCATGTCTTACTATACAACACCTGTCACAAGTCACAAGACAATTAACTTGCACTACTTCTGTTGACTCGTAAGTTTACTTGCTCATGACTTTGAATATTCGTAATTGAACAATGTTTTCTGTCTGAACAAATCCTAGCCCTCCATCTATCCTTTTCCTGCATATTTGTATCAACAGAGGAGCTCTGCAAACCACATCTTCATCACTAAAATCTCTAGATCAAATTAAAATTGGAGTTACCAAGCATGAGTTCGTGCATGTTTTGGCTTCTTTTCCTGCAAATAATGCATCTGATCTCTTCTTCCTTCTCATTATCTGGAGGAGGAACAGATAGGCTCTCCCTGTTAACTTTTAAGGCTCAAATTACTGATGACCCCCTCGGTGCACTCAGCTCGTGGAATGAATCCTTGCATTTCTGTGAGTGGTCAGGCGCTAAATGTGGACGCCGGCATCAGAGAGTTGTAGAACTTGACCTCCACTCTTGCAAGCTGGCGGGTTCCCTCTCTCCTCACATTGGCAACCTGAGTTTTCTCAGGATACTAGACCTGAGCAACAACAGCTTCAGCCAAAATATTCCACAGGAGTTGGGTCGTCTGCTTCGTCTACAGCAGTTGAACCTCGAAAACAACACATTCAGCGGTGAAATCCCTGCCAATATCTCGAATTGCTCTAATCTTCAGTTGATTGATTTAAAGGGAAACAACTTGATTGGCAAAATTCCTGCAGAACTGGGGTCGTTATTAAATCTGCAAGCATGTCTTTTAGTAACTAATCATCTAGTTGGCGAGATACCGCTTTCTTTTGAAAATCTCTCGTCTGTTGAGATTATTGGTGTGGGGGATAATCATTTGCAAGGAAGCATTCCCTATGGTATCGGGAAATTGAAAAGGTTAAGAAAATTGTCTGTTCCCTTAAATAATCTGAGTGGTACAATTCCCCCGTCCATATACAATCTCTCTTCTCTTACACTTTTCTCTGTGGCGATTAACCAATTTCATGGGAGTCTTCCTTCTGACTTAGGCCAAAAGCTTCCAAGCCTTGAAGTGCTTGTATTCTATGCCAACCGATTCAACGGACCGATACCTGTGACGATCTCCAATGCCTCAACTCTTTCTGTTATTGATTTCGGAAACAACAGCTTTACTGGGAAAGTGCCCCCATTTGCAAACCTGCCTAATCTACAGTATCTTGGTATTGATTCCAATGAACTTGGAAATGGGGAGGAAGGTGATCTCAGTTTTCTCCAGAGCCTTGCAAACTACACCAATTTGGAAGAATTGGGTATGAGTGATAACAATTTAGGAGGAATGTTTCCAGAAATAATCAGCAACTTCTCATCACAGTTCACAACATTGTCCATGGGAAGAAATCAAGTGCGGGGAAGCATTCCAGTTGATATTGGAAACCTCATCAGCCTGGATACTTTGATGTTGGAAACAAATCAATTGACTGGCGTTATACCAACTTCCATTGGTAAATTAAAAAATTTGCACGGTCTAACCCTCGTTGAAAACAAAATCTCTGGAAATATCCCTTCATCTTTGGGCAATGTTACTTCATTGGTCGAACTTTATTTATCTGCGAATAATTTGCAAGGAGGCATCCCATCAAGTCTTGCAAACTGCCAAAATTTGATGTCTTTAAAGCTTGCTCAAAACAATTTGAGCGGTCCATTAACCAAACAAGTAATTGGTATGGCTTCTTTATCCGTGAGTTTAGACCTATCTCATAATCAGTTGATAGGTCCCCTTCCCTCTGAAGTGGGCAGGTTAGTGAACCTAGGATATCTAGATGTTTCACATAACAGGTTATCAGGTGAAATTCCTGGAAGTCTTGGAAGCTGCATTATGCTAGAATATCTGCATCTGGAGGGGAACTTTTTGCAAGGGTCTATTCCGGAGCTTTTGAGTTCTTTGAGAGCACTTCAATATCTCAATCTCTCTTACAACAACTTGACTGGCCAAATTCCAAGGTTTTTGGCAGACTTCCAGTTGTTGCAGCGTTTGGATCTTTCATTTAATCACCTCGAAGGTGAGATGCCTACACAAAGAGTTTTCGGGAATGTAAGCGCAGTCTCAGTTTTGGGAAACGATAAGCTTTGTGGAGGAATATCTCAGTTGAATTTGTCCAGATGCACGTCCAATGAGTTGAGAAAACCAAAATTTTCTACCAAGTTGAAGCTGGTAATTTCAATTCCATGTGGCTTTATCATTGCACTCTTGCTGATCTCTTCTCTACTTATCCATTCCTGGAGAAAAACAAAAAATGAGCCTGCTTCTGGAGCTTCATGGGAGGTCTCATTTCGGAGAGTGACTTATGAAGAACTCTATCAAGCAACTGGTGGCTTTTCCTCGTCCAATTTTATTGGTGGAGGTAGTTTCGGGTCTGTGTACAAAGCAATTCTCGCACCTGATGGAATGATTGTCGCAGTGAAAGCATTCAACCTGCTACGTAAAGGAGCTTCCAAAAGCTATATGGCAGAGTGTGCAGCCTTGATAAACATCAGGCACCGAAACCTTGTCAAAATTTTAACTGCATGTTCTAGCCTTGATTTTCGAGGCAATGATTTTAAAGCTCTGGTTTATGAATTCATGGTCAATGGGAGCCTGGAAGAGTGGCTGCATCCAGTTCATACATCAGACGAGGAACGCGAGCAAGGAAACCTGAATCTGATTCAGAGGTTAAACGTTGCAATTGATGTAGCTGGTGCCCTTGATTATTTGCACTACCACTGTCAAATGGCTGTTGTTCACTGTGATTTGAAGCCTGGCAATGTTCTTCTTGATGGTGATATGACTGCTCATGTTGGAGACTTTGGATTAGCAAGATTCCGTCCAGAAGCTTCAGTTCAATTATCATCAAATCAGAACAGCTCTATTGGTTTAAAAGGCACTGTTGGCTATGCTGCCCCAGGTAATGCCAGACAGATTTTACATGATTTATTTTAGTTTTAAGTGATTAGAATAATATTCCATTGGCTTGCATTGACGAATTGATATAACTATTTTCCACATGATAACAATTATTTCTGCCAAAGTCATAAACATCCCTGAACATTTCAGCGTCCTGAAATACTTAAAGAAGCAATAAAATTAGTGTCATTTTATTACTAGTTTCCAGGGTTGTTAACAACCATGCATATAAATTTTAGAGTACGGTATCGGAAACGAGGTGTCAACTTATGGGGATGTGTACAGCTACGGCATCCTGTTGTTGGAGATACTTACCGGAAAGACGCCAACTGATGGCTCGTTCAAAGAGGGGCTGAACCTGCACAAGTATGTTAAAATGGCGTTGCCTGACCGTGTGGTGGAGGTTGTTGATCCCATACTTCTGAGAGAAATCGAGCAAACAAGTGCTAATGCCTCTGATGGGATGAAGCGTATTGGAAATGACAAAGTTCTGGAGTGCTTGGTTTCAATTATGGAGGTAGGAGTTTCTTGTTCGGTAGATTTGCCAAGAGAGAGGACAAACATTAGCAATGTCGTGGCTGAACTGCACCGAATTAGGGGCATTCTCCTGGGAACTAGGAGGCATGGATAGCGTGATATCCTCGTCTCAGCAGATGGTAAAGCCTTATCATTGTATTGATATTCATTCTAAGATTATTCACAACCAGACTTACCAATGATCCATTAAATTGATTGCTACTTCACACTCTGTTTTGTGCTGTAGATGACCGAGGTGATCAAAGTGGAAAATGAGAGTTGTTCAACAGGCCAGAGGGAGCAGAAGTGCCTGTTTCCTGGAGTAGAATAAAACTGCAAGTGCACACTGGCCTTCTATAAGCACTAGCCTTATTTTGTATGCTTCTATGTCTTTGTTTGCTCGGGGACTTAAATATTATGTGTAATAGAAGTCTGAACCTCTGAACCTGCAGCTGTGAATTTACTGTCTGCAATAAACAGGTCGGTTTCTTCACCATTCTTACATTTCAATTTCTGTCAACGTGAAGAAGAAATTTATGTTGAGGTTGAGGATGATCTTGTTTCTATGTGCCTTTTCGTTCAAGGACCTGAATATGTGTGATAGAAGTGAGGGCTTGCACTCTCATTTCCTTATTTTTCTTGCTATTAGTTATATCTAATATATAATTAAACGATCAAAATGGAAGAAAGCAAAATTGACAGCAACGAAGCCACCTCTCTTCTTTGCTATGTTTTGTTTGCATTCGAGCTCATTCAAACGTGTATTTGCTTTGTTATTTTTCTCTTCACCGTCGCTCTCTTCCCGGCACCATCTGTGTTTTTCTGGGTCACTCGTTGAAGCCCAGGAACTTTAATAGCAGTCGATAATCCCGTGTTGTTTCAATTTGTGGACTAAGTTCAAAACCTGTGGGCGTGTCAGGCCCATTCTTGAGTCCAGCTCTATAGACATCTAGGCTTTTGTAGCATTAAACCTAACAAAATACTGTTTTTTCGATAAGCTAAAATATTAACTTTCCAGGCTCGGTCCCTACTCTGGATTCGGGATAGAAGATGATTGAGTTGTTAGATTAACTATGACTATTAAAAATACTCGGATTAATCCTTCTTTTTTTTTATTAAAATAATATTTTTTTAAAAAAATTGATTGATTATGTTTGATAGGATCAATTAAATTAGGAGCATCGATATATTTTTTAATTAAAATTAAAATCTAGTTTAAATCATAAATTTATTGTATTACTTACCGAACGAACTAAGTTTAATAACTGGAAGATTATTTTTAGTTGCAAGATTTATAGGATTTAAATCTTCCAGACTTTGCGGAGGTTATTTAACCACTGCCATGAGCAAGCCAAATAAACTCTGTGGAGGAATATCTCATCAGCTGAATCTGTTCAGGTGCACATCTAATTAACTATTAACTAAATAACTAAATAACATGGTTGTTTTAGGGTCCCTTAATCCACAGTAAAATGAATTTCAGGTTATTAAAATTATTATTTTACTATTCACCCTTTAATTTATAAGGTTTTATTTTATTAGTCAAAATCTTTATACACTATCAATTTATCATTTTTTATTTGTTTGGAGTAATAATATTTTTTTATTTTTTTTATAGTACAATTACCATACTACTTTTAAAAATTTAACAATGAGAACTTTTGGTACATTTAATAAATAGATGAATTACTCCATTATCCTTACTATTCAAATTGATTTCGGGCTTAATTATAATTTCATAATAATTTTTTTTATTATTGTTGTTTAGTCTCATGAGGTTTTTTTTTGTACAAATTAATAAACAATATAATTACTACATTACTCTTTTGTTTAATTTTTTTAACCCTGGCTTCAGTGGCTTAGTTGTAATTCCATAATGGTATTTTTCGTTATTATTGTTTAGCACCAGGGGTATTTTTGTTTTTGTACAAATAAAAAGTTGTTGATACGTGTCTTGTACATGTTAGCGTGTTAGCCTCTCCATCGTATTTAGACAGCGCATATGACTGACTACAATGATGGTAATTGTGATGCCACAACATCATTTGAATTGTCTTTGCGTCTTTTTTTTTTAGTGGCGCGTATATTGTAGTTAGGTATGGTTTGGTGCCAATTTTCTTTTCCTTTCCTTCTATTTGTTCCTTGGATTCCGTGACGGTCATGCAAATAATTATATTAACCCTTCAATTTATTTTTTCTTTTGATTCAATCCTTCTTCTCTTCATTGTAATTGTTTATTTACATTGATTATTTATAATTGGATTTTATTCTCGATGTCATCCATAGTGGTCTAACTATGTTATTTTTTTAATCAAATTTGGTCTTTATTCTTGTAATTGTTATTTTTTTTTTCGTTTTAAGTCATTTTCTTAATTTATTTGTTTTTTTTTTCAATTCCATCCATAAGCATTTATTTTTCATTTAATTTTTCATGTCAAATTCGGTTATAATTATTTTAATTGATTTTTTTTCAATTTCATCCCTAAACATTTAATTTCCCCACAAACATTTAATTTCATTTGTTTTTTTTTTTATCAAATTTAGTCCTGGTTCTTCTAATTGCTATTTGTTTTGTTTTGCATTATTTTTTTTATTGATTTTTTTTCTCAATTTCTTCTTTTCAATACTTGTATGATTAAGAATCTTGTTTCTTGGCTTTTTTGGACTTGCTTTTAACGGGGTCACTCCGATATCATGACTTGGATCATAAATTTAAAAGATAAGTCTGAATCGATTTTGATCTTTTTTAAAAGCATTTTTTTTCAAATATTTGTTTTTGCTTTTCTATTCATGGGGTCATCTCAATTTTATGTCCTAAGTCATGTGTTTGATTTGTTGACCTGGGTTGACTGCTGAGTTTGCTCGGTGTTTTTTTTATATAATTTTTCATCATATCGTCATGGGTTTATTCCTTATATTTTGATGATGTGTTTGGCCTTACGTAATATTTTTTTATGGTATGAGTTTATTATATCAATTTTATTTGTATTTATTGTTTAATTCATGAGTATTTTAGAGTGAATTTATCTTTTATTTATTTAAATAAATAAGTTTCATAAACACAATCGGTTAAATGTCTTATTTTTGCAGTTTTTTTTTGTTATTCTTAACAGCTTTTTTTATATAAATAATTATTGATTTGTTTAGTTAAATAATTGCATAAACTTTTCAATTCTTACTTTGAATTTTTGATATAAAAAAAAATTAAAGCAACCTTCATAATCAATATTCTCTTAAAAAAAATTATAACCCATGAAAAAACGTGGGTTAAATAGCCAGCAAATCAACAAAGCTGAAAACTTCAACCAATATCATTTTGATAATTGTAATACCTTGTGGCGTTTCTTGGAGTAGCGTTAATGATCTCTTATCTACTTTTATTTTTTCTTGAGAAAAAAAATAAAAGATACGCCTATTTCTGGGGTCGTCATGGCAGATCTCATCTCGAAGAGAAGCACACAAAAATCTTCTTCAAGCAACCAAAAGGAAGAAAAAATAGGAACAAACAAACGCCCACCGTGGGGCTCGAACCCACGACCACAAGGTTAAGAGCCTTGCGCTCTACCAACTGAGCTAGACGGGCTTTTTATGCTTATATTTTCTTCTGTTTGAATTTATTTAATTCGTGCAATTTCTCCCTCCTAAGGTAGATTTTTGCCAGTTAATTACTTGCATAATAATGTAACCTGAAGCAATTGCTCTTATAGCTGGTTTCTTTTAAAAATAATAATGCTTTTTTCATTTAAATTTATTTTTTCTTTCATGTCTACAAAATAATTAAATTTATAAATAAAAAATAGGGATGAATTATATATAAAAAATAAATTATTATAATATTAAATTATACTTTTCTGAGTTAGAGATATTAAATATGATTAAACATTCCCTTGGTAATAAAATTAAGTTTAAATGATAAACCAGAAAAAATAAAATAAGATCAAATAAGAGATTAAAAATATTTTTCATTAACAAAACAATTGAAATTCATGGTTTAAAATATGTTTTAACTTTCATTAAAAAAAAGTTCTTTAATAAAACTAGAATCGCATTAGAGATGTTAACTAATTAATGAACATAGATAGGTTAATTAGAGGGAAAAAACTAATTAGAGCGAGCGTATATCTTTAACTTGTAACTTTTTGACTAATGATTAGTTATATAAATAAATATTTATGTAAGTTTCATGTGAAATATTTGTTTTGGGCAGTTGATTTTATACTTGGTAGCTAGAAGCATTCACGATTTGTTTTAGGTATGGGATACAAACTATGGAAATTTATGGAAAAAAATTGTGATACTAAGAGGGGTATTTTGAGAATCACATTTTTTTTGGATTGAATTTATTTAATTAGCAAATAGTATTATTATTTTTTATTTCTTATTCTTCAGGATTTCATTATGCAGTGTATTTTGGTCACAATATTCTACAGCAAATTTAAAACAATGCAAAAATCAAAAGAAATCAAAGGGGTAAGAGAGCCCGAAAAACAACGTTAAATTATTTTCATGGAATTGTTTATGCTGTTGGTTTTAAATTGGGGCTTCTTGACAGTAATATTTTTCGTTGTATTGGAGTTGCTTTCTAGGTGTTTGATGATTTGTCTGTAAAAAATACCATGTATTTCACATACACAACACCAAGAGAAAGTTAATCTTGTGTTTTCAACGGAGAGTGAAACTAGCAGAATTGCAAGCAACCTCTAATTTTCACACTTTAGACATTTAAATGAATTCTTTCCCAGCATGAACTGCGGGGTGATCTGTGAAGATCGGGGAGGAAGCACTGTGGAGATGATGATATATATTAATTGTTTTAATTATTGCAAGATGACGTCATTCACATAGCGTTTCATTATTATTTTCGGACATAAAAGATAGAAATTGTATCTTTATTTTTTTTTATTTTGAAAAAAATACATTTTTATTTTTAAAATTATTTTAGAGATAGATTTATTTTATATTTTTAATTAAATTTATTTTTATTCTTTTTATATATATCTCTTCCATTATGTTACACTAATCAAATATAATTTAATTGATTAATTACATTCATGTAAGCACTGGAAATTAATACTGAAGACAAGAATTAATAATAATAAGGTATACAAAATTCAATTTATATTAACTTTCTTGCTTAGATAAACAAAGAATTGCATGTAAAATAAATGAATCAAAGACTGTTATCCACTGCTCTTAGTTCATGCATAGTTGCAAAGGCCAAGAACACATAAGTTCCCATTGCCGCCGCAGCTATTGTTGCAAGCCCCGCAATGTCTCCTATTGAACGATGGATTCACACACTTTCCATTACAGCATATCTCATTATACTTGCACTTCTTCCCACATAAGCCGCAATTTAGACGATCGGCTAACACATTAACACACTTCTTCTTGCAGCAATGAGGTCCTGGGCTTCCCTTGGCGTGACAAATCCTAGGGAACTTATTACAAGTTAGTTTTCGATTTTTCGGTTTCTTGTGACGAGCAAGAAAGCGGCTAACTCCTCTATTTTGGCGAGGAGAAAAGCTTTCAATCACTTCGTTGTCAATATTATAGTGAACTTGATCTTCCTCGAGTGGAAATGAAGCAATGTCGAGGACATGAGATGTGATGATGATAAGAACAAAGAAAATGTGCAGGAACTTCATCTTGAGAGAGGAGACCAGGAGATGTTGATTGGGTTAGCGTTCGAATGGAAGAAGAACACTCGGATGAGGGATGGAGAAGGATGATAGGAGAGGCGGTATTTATAAGGGAGAGGCTTTGAATTCGGCATGTAAGTGGAGTGGTCCAAATCCAACCCTATTAAACAATGAACAGGTTATTCCATTAAGGCACGGTCTTCTTCCTGTTCATATATATATATATATATATATATATATAGAGAGAGAGAGAGAGAGAGAATACAATGTTGAGGTACGGTGTTCAATAACTAGAGTAGTACAATAGTTAGGCAGAGCATGGTTCTCGTTCCTGAATTCACACGTATAGTAGTAGTAAACAAGGAATGCTTTGTTTAATTAATATAATGGACCTTTATTACACGGTTTAAGTAGTCAACAATATAACATATATTGTTAAAAATTAAGAGCACAAGTCAATCCCTGATAAAAATAAATAAATAAATAAAGCGCAGATTAATTAATGCTCGTTTTAAGAAATCAGAAAACGTGAGCAAAATCTCTATTAAAAATATCATGGAGAAGAAACAGAGATTGTTAGTTTGCAAAATGTGTAAAACTAAGTACCTGTCTAAATAAATAAATAAATAAATAAATAAATTACTGGTACAACATCAAAATCCCGATTTGTGAAAAAAATAATATATGGGAGCTGAGCTGTAGGAGTGGACGAACAGAATATCTTTTGGACCAAATATATTATCTTGGGCCGATGAGCTGTAAATTCTGGAGTTGGGCCTTATGAGATGTGAACTCGCTTTGTTGTGGAAAAATAAAAGAAGTCCAAGAAATTCGGAAGCCCATTATGCTACCAGAACCCAGGCCATATAAGTTAGGACAAACCAATTAACTATATTTTTTATAATTGTTTATTTTTTATATTTGTTGTGTTTATAATTGTTTTTTAAAATATTTTTTATTTAAAAATATATTAAAATAATTTTTTTTATTTTTTAAAAATTATTTTTGATATTAGTGTATCAGAATGATATGAAAATATAAAAAAAATATTAATTTAAAATAAAAAATAAAAAAATATAATTATTTTTAAAAATACTTTTTTTAAAAAAACAAACAGGACTTAATAGCTATCAGTTGCCTTATGAAAGTTTTATTTAGGAATGGCGATTATTACAATTATATTCTGTTTGTGCACTGTGTGTGTTAATTTATTTTTATGTTTAATTATAAATTATACGTGGATAATAAGTAATTGAATGAATATTCAAAATCATAAATAGAATATATTTTTTTAATTCTTATTCAATAAATAATAAACATAATAGAAATATAATAGAAACTAAAATCATAAATATTCATTAACATTCTTAATTTTATAAGAAATTTTCTTCTCTAGCTAACAAAATATCGGAGCGTGCAATTATCAGTTATGTTTTTTCTCCTCTCTTTTTTCCTGTTCTTGTTAATCCTAGCATAACAAAGTTTGTGATAAATTGGGGGCGTCTCCTTAATTGAATCCACAATCTCAATTGGATCCCTAATCTACAAAAGATTTCACAATTTGACCCGTCCACCATCAAATGTGCCTGAGCCTTTTCTCAATTTGGTACCCAGCCTGTAGGCAAATTTAGGCATATTGGTCGAGAAGGATCAAATTAAGGTTAAAGATTGGGGACCAGATTACATAAAACACAGGTTCGGGATCAAATTAAAAAAAAGCTTAAAAATTGGATACTAATTTGAGGTCATCCCTAATGAATTATTTATTTATTTATTTTCATGGCTTGCAAGTCACAACATGACAAAGGCACCGGAATCCCACGACCTTTTCTTTTTCATTAATAAAGTCGAACGCGAGGAAAACTAGTGTACCCTTCAGCTCCATACAGGTCACCTCACTTGTCAAAATCTAAACACTCACCGTCAAATCTTAAGAACTTATGATGATCCAACGGTAAATAAATTCTCAGAAACCCGACTCAAGTTTGACCAATGGACAAACCCAGAGTCAAAGTTAAGTCAGGTAACTCGAGTCATATATAAGAAGAGCCTCTCTCCAATAAATATGCAAGGAAAAAAAACCAACCAAGTCCTGTCTCTGTTTCTTGTCTAGCCATGGCTGACAACGGCCATGGCAACAGTTACTTATCTTTTGGTTCAACAAACAGACAAGAAAACATCGGTACAATGTTAGCGTCTTTACGTATAGAAATTCGACCACAAGAACAAGGTGGAAGAGAAGTTCCATTTATGTTTCGTTCTTCCAGATCATCAACCACTTATGGTGATGGTGATCAGAGTACTCCGATGGTGATTGACAGTGAATCTGTAGAAGGAGGAGAAAGAGGAAGCAATGAAAGAAGAATAGAAGAGAGAGATGGGTTTTCTTTAACAAGGAAAGAGAATGAGGGTACTGTTGAAGAAGCAAAGAGAAGAGAAGATACAGTGGAGGAATATGATTTGGATGGATTGAATTGTGCTATTTGTATGGAGCCTTGGAGGTCTGAAGGTGATCATCAAGTCAGGTTAGAAAAAGTAACTGATCATGGATTTTACAAGGGTTGTTCTTTAAGCCTTTTATTAATGATTGGTGATCAAAATTTGTTTAGTTCCCCCCCCCCAATAATAATGCACAAAGTAATCAGTGACCATGTTCTTGAATTTATGATTAATGATTGTCAACTGAAGATGATTAATTTCTGGGTTTTCTTGGAATGTGGACTTTGTTTCAAATATGTGGTATATAAAGCAATTAAACTGCAGATAATTGTGATGAATGCTAAATTCTGTTGTTATCTTGAAAAATGGGTTCATATTTTTAGTTTTTCACCTTTATTTTATAGTTTATTTTGATTGTTGCTTAATGTATTTTGCCCAATCATCTAACTTGAATGATTAAATGTGGCAGCTGCCTTCCTTGTGGACATTTGTACGGTTTTTCTTGCATTAGTAAGTGGCTTCAACGACCGGTGCCTACTACGAAGGTATACTCCTGTCATCTACTGAAAAGTTTATAGAAGCTGTCATTTATCTCTTTCTTGATCCATTGGTGTATTTCTTCTTCGTAGTGTCCTCAATGCAATGCAAAGTGCAAATTCAAGGATATTAGAAAGCTATATACAACACCAGTGGTAGTTATTGATGAAGGGCTACAAAAGGTTGTACTCGGGCATTGTCTTTTGGGAATGACATTTTTTTCTGTGTAAATATGTAGAAATATAAACTAAATAAAGATTTATCTTTCTGCAGAAAGTTGAATCTCTTGAGGATGAAATTGGCTCCCTTAAGACAGAGGTAAGATAATTAATGACGATGGTTATGATATACAAAATACTCTATTTTGTTTTTGGATGTTTGTTCTAGTTTGTCTGTTACAAGAACAGCAACTGATATTCTATAATTTCCCCCCTTTTATATGCAGAAATCTGATTTGCTTGATATACAAGATAACTTGCTCGAAATACAAGATAATTTGCTCAAGTTATTACGCAACCTCAAGGAAGTATGATCTACTTTGATGGCATACTGCTTAATCTTTTTAATCAGAATTTCAGAAATTGTAGAGATATTTCTAAAGAATATGGGGTAGTTAGATAGTCGATAAAGAGTCAGTTATGGTTATGGGCCTCTAGTCAATAGTCATTGAGAGAATCTTGTTTTGTCTTCCAATTGAAATCTTTAACTGTGATTTTTAATTCCTGGATCTAATTCTCGTGGCTTAAGTCCTGAATGCTCCAAGGTCTTAAAAATCAGTTCCTTTTTATGATACGAAAAGTAATAACGCCGTGTTATCTCTTTCCTATCTTAATTTCCTGGGTGCATCACACTGTTGTTTTCTGTTGGAAGTTAACTTTCCCTAAAAATATTAAATGTATAAACAATAGCTTTCAATGACAAATGTTAAAGATGTCATCTTAAATTCCTACTTATTATGGTATTGAGTTTCTTAATGATCTACTTTCTTTTAAAAGTATCAATAACTTTCTCCTAGCAGCCATGCTCTCTTGATGCATCAAACTTTTTCTGATTCGAGCATGCTGTATCCTTACATAGTAGCTTGTCTTAGTTTCTTATAAGGCTTTTCTCATTCTCCCCTTTTCTGTCCTAACGGGCTTGATTTTGGTTTTCCAGAAACCAGCTTGTACAGAGAACACATCATTTGAGCAGATGGGAAGTAAACCTCATCAATTCTTTAATGCAAAAGAAGCTCAGGGTGCACAATCTGGTAATATCTCTGCATGATTAACTTAATGAATATGATTGCAGTTCATATATTTTTCATTTTCATCTCTGTTGGCTTCCTTGTTCAATCAAACTAAGATTTCATATCTTTTTGTGCAGTTCATCTTTATATTGAGTGTTTTGATTGACTAATCCATTGCCTGATAAGCACATTCATATGGAAGTTTGTTGCTAAGTAATAGGAGACATGGCTGAGTTATGTAGTTAAAATTGCATGACAATTCAAAAATATACAATAGGAGTTGTGAAAATGCAGATGTACAACCAGTAAAAGACTTACTAGTAAAATGTGGATTTAAAAAACTTAAAACGTGGATTACAAATAGTAAAGATTCTTTTTTCGGTCTAATTGTATGATTTCTCCCAAGCATTTTACAACTTGTTAGCTTCCAAAGCAGATACACATATATATTACCTTCTTGATATCTGGTTTTTACCATCTTTAGTTGTAGAAGGTTTCCTAAGCATTGTGAATTGAATCATTCTTGTGAAATAATGCAACCTTCCTATTCCTTAATATTTACAAACAAATCGTATGTGTGTTTTACTGATCTGGAAGAAATCTGCTATTCTTCAATGAATCTGATATTCTAGTGTGTGACAACATGACAGAATTAGAGGTTGATTTTAATTGCTGTTATTCGATAATGCAGGATGTTCCTTCGGCTCATATTCTTCCAAACAACTCCTCCATTGCAACTTTAAATTACAGGTCTGTTTGTTTCTGTTGTTCTTTCCTTATTTTTCTTAAACACGATGGGTGCCTGTTTCAACTATTCTGGAGTTAAATTTTTTCATGTGAGTGTTAGACTGTTAGTATGAAAGGCTAATTAAGAGTTTATGATGCAATGGTGATCGTGTGTTCCTAGATAATGTTTGAACATTATATATGACAAGAAAGAATTGGAATGTTATCTGATAGACTTTTACAACATCAGCCCATCAAGTTTTCCCCCATTTTGTTGAATATGTTCACTTTATATGTTCTTTTCTCCCATACATGGTTGTGGTCTTTTAAATCCCATGGTTTCTCTTAGTGTTATGTTTCAAGTTGTTTCTTTTGTTGAATAGTTGTTAACCTTGACAGCATGAGTTGGCCATAGAAGGTGGAAGGCTGTTTGCCATGGACTTCTCTTATCAAAATCTGATTCTCACTCGAAGAATTGCTGGGATGGGTGGGATGCATATGCTCAACAAGGTAAACTTCTTGGTTGAACAGGGAGAACAAACCTGAGTTTAGTAACATTCACACACATCTGATTTATACTGTTTGAAGTCTGATGGGTTTAAGGTTTATTTTTTTACAGATTAACTTGATTAATCCTCGTGAAAATGAAGATATACAGCTTCCTCCTAGCACCAAAGCTGTCAAGGATATACAAATTTCTCCTTGTGGTAAACTCACCCTTTTGGCTTCACTTGGGAAGAAATTATCAATACTTAGGTGAATCATTGTGTCCTTTTGTTCAGTGAGTTCATTTTTTGGACTTCTTTATTGCAACTAATTGAACTCAAGTTCTTTTTTGTTTTAGCATGGAAAGCAACAATATTGTCGTGACCTATAATCTAAGGGTTTGGCTTCCTTGACTATTTAAATTTTCCCAATTTAACCTTTCTGGATATTCCTAACCCTACAAGTTGTGTTTCCAGGTCCCAGCTTGGTCATGTTCATGGGATCTAAACAGCCCTCATTATGTGTATGCTGGCTTACAGGTTTGATCCCTAATTGTGTATAGCATTCCATATATTTTAGTGATGTAATTCACAATATTCGAAAGATTATCATATTCTTAGTTTTATTGCTTGATATTATTGAGAGAGTGAAAAGTTAGATGGCACCATGCTCCTCCACTTCTAAAATTTTGTTAGGATTCCCGCCTTGAATCATCAGATGAAGCCCTTCTCTTCTCTCTGTTTTCTCTTCCACTTGCTAGACGTCCATCAGATATTTTAGGTATTTGACGTTCTACAACTGCTTCAATGTTATCATTTTTTATTTTATTTTGCAGAATGGCATGCTTTTAGTATTTGACATGCGCGGGACCCTGAATCCTCTGCAGTCCATGGTTGGACCAGTGCCCGGGCCAATTCACACTATGCACCCCCTTGCACAAAACCCTGTTCTTGGTTCCAATTCTCAGAAACTGCTTACAGCTTCCTCTTTGGGACCATGCGTCTGGAACACTGATGCTGGAAAAAGGTAGTCAACTTGAACTTCATTTTCATAAATAATTTGGATGGCCAGTCCTGACTTGCCTTTACTTTTGCTGAAGGCCATTTCTGGTTCCTGGATTTGAAAATCAAGGGATTTGCACTTCACTTGCTTATGGTCCATTAAGCGATGACATTGTTGCTTCATATCATCCCAAATCCAAGAAATCAAATGCTACGGTTAATTCCCAATGTATAGATCCAGATTCATCCCCTTTTCCAGGATCAGCCACACTGTGTTCTCAACTTCTTGTCAAGAGAATAGCTGATAGCCATTATCGTAACTTGGGATCTACATCTGCCTATTTAAGCAATGGTCAAATGGCAAGGACTGCGATTATAAACATGCAGAATTGCTTCCCCTTGTTTGCCTATGGAGATGAAGCAACCCGAGGATTGAGGTTGAAAGAATTACCAAGTTTCAATGTGACCCAGAATCTTAAACCACATCATCACCCCATCCTTGATGTGAAGTATGCGCATAACCAGGACACAGGTATTCTTGGCTCTGTGAGCGAAGACAAACTGCAACTTTTTTCCGCGGAACTGTTACAAAAGAGGTATGTTTATCTGATGGTAACCTATACTGCTGTAACTTTGTTATCTGATGAGTATAGCTCACGGACTCTGTTTATCTTATGCTACCTTTTTCAATGATCAGGTAGAGACTTTTGGAGCACTTTCGAGGTCTTGTTTACAATTTTCTCGATGAGTCGCAAGATACAAGAGTAGTGAATCTAAGTATATTCAAGCATATGCGATGTTCATGTAAATAGATAGCCAGTTAGATTGTACATGATGTGTATATTATAGTAGAAGGGATACATACATCTTAGAAAAACATTTGGCGGGAGAGATTAGCAGAATTAGAACAAGTGCATATTGCAATTGTGCTTGAATGTATCCTGGGATTCAAGCAAGTGGCCTTTGGTTTTGTTTCGTGACTGGACTACTTGTTTAGTATTTCAGGTGTTTCTAGCATATTTATAACACTCGGTCCAATCCTGCTATGCAATCCATTGATTTAATTTTTAAACCGGATTTAAAAAAAAAATTAAAATGATGTTATTTCATTTAAAAAATTAGAAATATTTGTTGGGTTGATTTTTGTCTCGAGAGTTCACTCAACTAATTCACAATTCGAGTTCGAGTTTTGGATTGAATTTTATAACTATGATTCAAAGCTCATTTGCTTCTTTCCTTATGATTTTCTTCTTTTGTTTTTTTTAAATGAATCTGGTATGGGATTTAACATGAAAAAACTATGCATTTCCATCTCACGGAGATGTTTTAAAAATGGAAGGAGAGATGATAGACAAATTTATCAACTGTATTCTTCTTCTTCTTTTGAAGCACACGACTCTCTCTTTCTTATTCTTACATTAATTTAAATTAGGACATACGTAAATACCTCACTGAAATTCACTTGTTAAATGAGATGGTGCATTTATGGAAGTTAATTAATTTATGAACTCAGTGATGGAGATGATAAAAATTTACATTGTCATTGCATATCTAGGTCCTTATTGTTGTATAATATGACTTTGACACTAGGGGCTGACAAATACTTCTTCCTTTCCCGTTACAATATGGTTCTTTTGACATTATGACGTGCTTTTGCAACTATTTATTGTCAGATGAAATTCAATCACCAGATTGAATGTGCCATGTTTTATCATGTTTAATAGCCTCTGGCCCTTAATGAACAGAATCTCCCAATACACTTGGGCGTTTTAAATGGAAGATCATTCTCTAGAATCTCCTTTTAGAGAGAGTGCCATTGGTGTCATTTTCTCAATATAGGGTAGCCCAAGTCATTTGATTTCTTATCCAAGTAATTTCTGTAATTTTTTTTTCTCATTCATTTTCATTCATGAAACACCAGTCAACTAAAGGGATGCGTTCATCGAAGTTCTGTCTACACTCATTGCTGGAGACACTCCTTCCTCGTTCATCAACTAAAGGCTTTTCGATGCTATTGTTAGCCACTGTGTTCCAATCATCATGGGTGATCAAATCGAGCTCCCCTGTAAGGATGAGATTGACTATAGCCAATTCTCAATTTTCTTCTCTATAAACGAGGCAATACAACCAGACTACATGGTTAATCAGCTCCGGCAATTTCCAAAGGACAGATGGATTAAAATGTGGAGGCAGTTTAAGAAGATCTCCCATCACTTTGAATTCCAGTACCCCCCCAATGAAAGAAGATGCAGTCGACATGTTATGGAAGCAGGTAAAGCACAAGCTTCCAGGGGTTCAACTTGCTGTACATAGAAATAGGCGATTGGAAGTTCCAGACTGGTGGCGACGGAGAAGATGATTCCGGAGCTTTCTTACACAACACTGTACATTCACAATATTTTTTCATCGTGCACATTGATAACCCTTTACGGGAATAATCTGAGGCAGTTACAATCACCACCTGTAATCATCTGCCATTATACAGAATCACGATATGTTCACTTTGACAAATCAGCATCATATCAAAGAAGGTTCTCTTTCGAAGATGAAGACGGGCAGCAATGCATCATTGCCTGTGTGATATTCTTTTATTCATTCCCAAGTCCCAACAGTTCAAATGTGAGTTCTGAGTGTGAAATGACCTGCGGCTATAGACATCCAGAATTTAGCAGGCAACCGTTTTTGTTCTGTTGTACCTGTTCTTCTTGATGTTTGTAATTTATTTAATGGAAGATATGAAACCTTCCATTCACGAGAAGTTATCTGGCAGAAATTTGCGTTTCTTTCTTTTCAAGTTTCATTTTATTTTAATTCAATAGCTTTTTTCATTGCTTTGCGATGTCAGGCTGCGTATTACTTTTGCA
>Ga0307515_10004142_pt1 | contig 30199 bp, 17 predicted proteins | sample 17_EM_MG_FD_194513 | JGI IMG/M metagenome (GOLD analysis project Ga0307515, IMG submission 194513) | Populus trichocarpa ectomycorrhiza microbial communities from riparian zone in the Pacific Northwest, United States - 17_EM | ecosystem: Host-associated > Plants > Roots > Unclassified | place... | reverse complement strand
AAATCATTTTTAACCAAACACATTAAACTATTTTTTCTTCAATCTCAATTTCAACCACAGTTTTAACCAAACACCTATTTTTTCAAACCAACCTCAACTAAAAGTACTTTTTATAAAACAACTTTTTTTAAACCACAACCACAACAGCTACCGCAATACCAAACACACTCTTAAATATCCAAATAACTCAGCAAAGAGTAGCCTTTTCCCGAAATTGTTAGGTGCTGGTACTGTTGCATCTAGTAACACATACTTGGAACCCTCAGACCCAGTTATTAATGGTCTAACAGGCTGGTGCACGCGCAGAAAGAAGTTTTGGAATGGCTCAAAAGAAGTGTTGTTATAGTACATACTCCTAAAGTGGCCCTGCCATAGTAAGTTCTGGTCCATTCCATTGCAGGATAAGACCTGTGGGAGGTATCCTTGCAGCTCACATTTGACTCCCCTGATGATACGGGTCAAATACTCTAAACTGCTAGTGGTTGCTTAGGTTTTTATTTATGATTGGTTAGACCATGGATAGCAAAGACATTGGTTTAGATCGTTATATTTGGGGTGAATGAGCTCAAGAGTCTTATATTATCAATTTTGTTTTAATGACACTCATTTTTCTAAATTTCTTAATCCAATCACTGTACTACTGATTCGTCAATACCATTGGACCACCTGTTACTTATGGCGTTATTTGTCTGTTAATTTTGGAATATGCTCTTTTATATTTGAAAAAAGTCATAAAAAATAAGAAATAGATAATGAATTCTAAAAGCTTACAAACATTAAAATTATAAATATTAAAGTCCTAACAATGATTATTAGCCCTTGCATATAATTAATCATTTTAGAAATTAAAAAGAAAATTAAACTAATAAAAAATAAGATAATCAATTCACATTAAAAAAATAAATGAAAACAAAATCTAAACTAAATTGTTTTAAAAAAAAGACATATCTAGATTTTCTCTCGCATTTTTTTCATGAAAACCAAACTATTACAAACCACATGTCCAAATTCTTATGTATTTCATTAAAAAATCCAATTTTGTTACGTGGTTTCCAACTTTTTTACTATATGAACTCTTTTTAGATATAGTTGTTTGATAATAGAAGGGTTGTGCTAGTGACTAAAAGTTTGTTTGGGATTTAGTTGAATTTCTTATAATTTTTTTAAACTGGTGCGATAATGAAAGGTTGTAATGGAAAGGATTTTTATTATTTAATTGAGCCTTTTGTTTCTTTTTTATTTTCACTCAATTTCATAATTGTTTTTTGTTCTACAATTTTAATTAATAAAAATGTAATTATAAATCAAGGAATGATAAATTGGTCGGTTATAGTTTTGTCAATTTTATTTATTTGGTTCTCATATTTTCATTTTATGCTGTTAACATTTTTTTAAAAAAGACTAATTTATTTCTTATTTTTATATGATATTTTTCTAATATAAATAAGTATATTCCAAAAACTATTTCAAAGTTATTGGTTAAACAATACCGTTAGTGATGGAAGGAATAACATTATGGACAAAACAATGGTACAAAGGTTGAATTAAGAAATCTCAAAGATGAGGGACCTCATCAAGATAAAATCGATAATATAGGGATAATATAGGGATCCTCGTGCTTGTTAACCCATTATATTTTCTTAAGAATTCATGGTGCTCTGCTTTATGCTCGCTGCCCAGATGTTTTCTAGTCTTTAGTCTCCTTTGTTTGCCTCGAGTTTTGATGATTGCCATGGATAGAAAAATCATCAATCAAACCATTTCTGTAATAAACAATGGTGGTAGTTTTGTTGTCCAAATAAATGAAGATTAGCACATGTTTTTCACCTTTTCCGGAGGTGTTACACTCCCAATGAGATGTGCCAACCATTGATAAGCAACAATTCTTCCAATGCAAATGATTCTCATATCATGTTGGAGAATCTATTGCAGATGGCAACACTTCGTTGCTCCAAACAACCTAGATAATCCATTAGAGGGGTACATTGATGCTGCAGATGGGCTTTCCATGGATAAACAGGGGAAATTCAAAACATGGGAAATGCCACAGGCCCCTAGGCAGCATGCACAGTCAAGGTCTTTGTGTTTCTGAAGTTTGTCTTGGAGATGGCATAGAAGGCTTTTACCTCTCCTTTGGGATTGGTTTGGACCAACTCTTTATGCCTGCTTCTTAAGTCCCATCTCAAGCAGCTTTCCAGTCCTTCATTTGTTCAACCATGAGAATATAACAAGATTCACACTTCTCCCTTGCCAATTTCTTTGCCCCATGTCTCGTTTCTAGCACCATACAATAGTCAAAGTTCTTTGAGTGATGATTTTCACATTCCCTTAATTGTGTTGAGAAAGGGAAGAAGAAATAAGGTTGAAGCCAGGAAAAGAAAAGAAACATCTATATTTGTATCTCGAGGCTATTTTCTCAAAGATTAGCCATGTTGCTTATAAGGTTTAAAAAGTTAAAATCAATTGATGTTTAGTGCAGTAAGAATGTTTGCTGCTGATGAAAAGATGGTGGTGGATAATAGAATGTCGGAGCCCATCAATGAAGTCTTGGAGACTTTGAACTTAGATGAAACCTTGGTTATTATAGTTAAGAGAAGAGATTGGCTTTTTAAAGATTTCCAACTCACTCTTCATGATGATCAAGTGTGGCCGGCCATGAAGGGTATTGAAGAATTCCTTGTTTTTGATTGCAGTCTTTCTTGGGTCTGTTGGTCCTTGTTTCTCCTGATCTGGGCACCATTATGTCGTATGAAAGCATGTTTCCAATTTCTTGTGTTGTAACTTTGGGCCCCCCAGCACTTTTGTTGTGTTGGTTGTTTAGTATCTTAGGCTCTTTACCCTGTGTGTTTGTCTTGGCTGGGCCTTGCTCTCTCTAGGTTGTAGCTTCTGTCATGTCTTATTTTCATCCATGTGAGTTATAATGGTGGTAGTGGCGCTCTTTAGTTTTGTCTGGCTTGGTGTTGCCTTATCACCCATCTTTGTTTCCTTTTTTTCTTTCTTTCTAATAAAGAGTACTACTTGATTTATGTAAAAGAAGAAGAAGAAGCAAGTTGAAGATTGAGATGATTCTACAAAAGAATGATCCTTAGCAGAAGAAGCCATCCTGGATTACTTCTTTGTCCAGCAACTCACAAGTCATGAGCCTCTTGTCATTCATGATCTTAGTGAAATCTATAAGCTACTCACTACAACACCAATGGTCAATAAAATCAGTCATCATATTGAACAAGCATCAGATCTAAAAACTTAAGCTTTGAAGTAGAAGCCAAATGCATAAATATCATAACAACTATGCTTGAGTAATCCGTGTTATTAGTTGTGGCTTTAATTTGTGTTCATTTGAGAACCAACAAGCATTAGCTGCAGTTCATGATGTAAAACACTCAAAATTGTATTAAATGATTGAAAATCTATTCCATTTTCTTCATAATTTCTGTTTGAGGTCTGTGGCTTTGCACATTGATGCTATTGCTTACTTCTTTGCAGGAAAAGTATATATTCAAACATCCTCAACCAAAGAGACCAGAGTCACTTAGGATTTATGAAGCTCATGTCGGAATGAGTAGTACGGTGTGCATCTTCTCCCATTATGTCTCATGTTACAAGCTCTTATTCGCTGCTTCCTTGTACTGGTGATTAAAATCATTCATGATTGGATGGTGTTCAAACATGTAGAGCTGTTTTATATCTTGGCAAATATTTATTAAAAAGAAATTGGGAGTTAATGCAGAATGCTTCTTTGAATTGTCATGGTAGAAGTATCTACAAATGCCTCTATAATGATGGAGCATGACCAGTCACTATACTCATGCTTCACTAATCCTGCCAAATAGTGCAAGATGACATTTTCTTAAAGAACAGTGGTCTGTACCAGCAACCTTGTTCAGGGTTCTGGTCCTCCTCAAAGCCTGGACAATGCGATATGCCCGAAACCATATTGTCTTGCCCTTGCATGATTGAACGAACACCAATCAAAGGCAATGGTTTAGGGTACTGTCATAGTGATTATTTTTACTACATACTTCTGATTTCCTTCTTTCAATTACCACGCCAAATTTTTACAATTTATGTATTTTGTTGAAATATCTCTGCATGATGAGAATGGTTAGGTTATAGATCTTAATACATTATGGCATGACCTTTATTTGGACTCTTTAATCTTTCTCTTGCTTATTCCTATTTAATTTGCAGCCTCTTCATTCTATCCCTCGTAATTTTGCCACTTCTTAAATGCAGGAGCCATTAATCAACACATATGCCAACTTTAGAGATGATGTGCTTCCTCGGATCAAAAAACTTGGTTATAATGCTGTTCAGATTATGGCTATTCAAGAGCATTCATATTATGCTAGTTTTGGGTATTTCCTTTATTTAGGATAAAGCTCCACTTTCTATTATTCCCCTTTTTTCTTTTACATGTATATTTTCCCAAAGCTTGGTGTTCATTAGCATAGTGGGCAGTTTTTGCTTCCCTGTAAACTCACGAATTCCTTTTGATGATATGAAGGTACCATGTCACAAATTATTTTGCACCCTGTAGTCGATGTGGAACCCCTGATGATCTGAAGTCTCTGATAGATAGAGCTCACGAGTTAGGTCTGCTTGTTCTCATGGATATTGTTCACAGGTAACTTTCCATTAAGTACAATATGTAGAAATGACTGGTGTAGACTCAAAACTTTAAATTCTGATGATTTTGGCGAATTGACTTCTATAAGTTAAAGAGGAAGAAACAAACTTGAAAAATGCATGAATTATGGAAATTATTATTTGGGTGTAGTGGCTTTCAAATGTTCATTCTTGAATAACCACTATTTACATCTTTGTATTTTAGTATTTATTAGAAAAGTTTGAGCCATCTTAAAGTAAGAATATGTTCTGAAGATTAATTGGAATCTTGAGATGAAAAGTCATTCATCTAGGGTTATGTGCAGGAATACATGAATCATAACCTTCATTAATCCGTAGCTTTTATTTATTTTTCACTAAACCATGTCTTTGAGACAAGTTAACAATGGGCAAGAACAGAACCTATCATTTGTGAACTCATCATGCTATCATTCAGTAAGTTTGGTATGATAGCAGCTCTTTTCTTAAGTGTGCTTGCTAATATTTTGGGTGTCACTTATTCTGTTTGATTGGATAAATAACTTTTTTAATGCTTTTATTCAATCTTTCATTCCATAAATCATAGTGAACATTCATTACCGATTATTACTTGATCTCCTAGTAATAATCTTTCTTTTGGTTGACAACTAATATCAAATGAATCCAGCCATGCATCGAACAATACTTTGGATGGTTTGAATATGTTCGATGGAACTGATAATCACTACTTCCACTCTGGTTCACGGGGACATCATTGGATGTGGGACTCTCGCCTTTTCAACTATGGGAGCTGGGAAGTATGTGCTTGTTTGAATCTTCAGCAACAGTATTTGTCTGGAATTTTTATTTTTCATTTGTCTTTTTCTTATAGTTGGTGAGGACTAAATACTTGCTCATTGGTTTAGGTACTGAGGTTTCTTCTTTCAAATGCAAGATGGTGGCTGGATGAATATAAGTTTGATGGGTTCAGATTTGATGGTGTGACTTCGATGATGTACACCCACCATGGGTTGCAGGTATCATTTAGGTTCTTTAGGGTATATTATTTTTGTTTGCCTAATCAGGTAACAATCTCTCAAGTTCTATGAAGCCTTGGATGTGCTCAATTAGAGGGATAAAAGTTATAGATGCTTGATTCTTAAACCTTATGTGACTACTATGGCTAGGCTCATTATGCTTATTTTGATGTTTCCTTTTATCTCTATTAGGGCTATGGGTGGTGGAACTTAATTGTTTGGTGTTCTATTTGACTTATGATTGAATGACAGATATTTTCTTTGGTTATTTTTTCCAACTTGATGCAGATGACTTTTACTGGAAACTACAATGAGTACTTTGGATATGCAACTGACATAGATGCTGTCGTATATCTGATGGTTGTTAATGATATGATTCATGGTCTCTTCCCTGATGCTGTTAGCATTGGTGAAGATGTAAGTTTTTGCCCCCTAGAGGAATCAACAGCTACAGTTAATCCAATGCCAGACCTCTCTGCTTGCTCATGTTTATAATTTTCTTTTTTACTTTGCAGGTCAGTGGAATGCCAACATTCTGCATTCCTGTCCAAGATGGTGGCGTGGGATTTGATTATCGCCTCCACATGGCCATTGCTGATAAATGGATTGAGCTTCTCCAGTATGTTGCCACTGAAACTCTCCAACCTCTTTTTGACTGCCTTGAATCTGCATCTTCTTGTTTGATGCTATTTTAAGGTCTTTTCTGGCAGTCACTTTCTATTTGTACTGGGTGTAGGAAGAAGGATGAAGACTGGAGAATGGGTGACATTGTACACACTCTCACTAACAGAAGGTGGCTGGAAAAGTGCGTTTCATATGCTGAAAGTCATGACCAAGCTCTTGTTGGTGACAAGACCATTGCATTCTGGTTGATGGACAAGGTTATATGAGTTCTTTCCCATATCATTCCAAAATCAAAATTTATGCACATGTTTATTAGAGAATATTGTTTTTCTCTTGACTGTTTACACCAGTGGGAGAAATGATGCATTAGGTAGAACAGAAAAATAATGGTTAACATTTGAACAAGTTTAAAGTTTGAAGAAGAGAATGAGGTGCAGGGTTTGTAGAAATTCTAACTATTGTAAATATTAATTAAACTGATTTGTCTTCTACAATACTTCTGATAGCCTATTTATTGTAGTTATAACCATTGTAGGAATAGAAATTGCCACAAATCCTAGTTGACTACTATCATTAAATGTCAGATATACATAACTAGATCGAAATAGCATAAGGATTTGTGAAACTAAAAAAGAACACCAAAATCAGTAAGGAAAACAAACTTTTCTTCGCAATCCCCATGGAGAACTTGACTCTAGCAAGAAGACTTTTTGCATCTGGTGCATATATCTAGGGCTTAGCTTTCTTTATTCATCTTATTTTATCAGAGTACTTTCTTCAGAGTTGAAGTAGGGTGAGGAGGAAACCAGCAATTACTGCAGATATAATGGCTAAAACTATAAGAAAATTGAAGCTCAAACTTATAAACATTGATTTGCCGGTTTGTAGAGAAACCTCTACAGTATATTTATAGGAAATAAAAGATGTCTGTAAATTAGCCAAAGCAACCTTATTTATATTAGTTCCAAGTCTAAATCCTGATCCTTATAGAGTGAATCACATTTCAAAGTTACATGAAAATTGAAAAACCCAAATAACTAGAGGATTCCTAAACTAAACAACAACACTAAAATTACTAAGGAAAATATAAATTCTTCCAAAAGTTCATGTGCCAATCAATGGATGCAGGGTGGCAAGAGGAAAACAATAGAAACAGAAAATTCGGCACTGTAATGGCTAAAACTAGAAGGATATTGAAGCTGGAACAGGATAATAAGTTTAGGGCTCGCCATTAAACCTTTAAAATTTGAATAGATCTACATCTATCTTCTATATGACCATTAAATTGATGAAGTTTTTGAAGTTGTTGAGTAATTGTAGGCATGATCCCTTTCAATTATAGTGTCATGTCAGCAATACAATTTTTTTTCCTAGGCACACTGCTTGAACCATTAGGATGTTACTATTTAGGGACTCCAAAATGTGTCATTTTATTTGTATTTATCAAAGGAAAACATGTCATTCTATTTTTTTTGTGTTATTTCATCTTAAACATTTGGAATGAGGAAAAAAACACAAAATCTTAAATTCTTGGGATGAGACACCATGTCGTTTTGCTTTATATATAAATGTTTTCCTATAGAGCAGTGATCCCAAAAGTTACAAACTCCCAAGTTATTAAAAAATTTACCATTTTCTACTATATTTTTCTGTTTTTCTTCCTACTCTACATCATAAAACCCTATGGTTTATCAAGCTGGGAATCAGTCTTCTAATTCTCCATTTGTCTCAGGATATGTACGACTTCATGGCTCTTGATAGACCATCAACTCCTCTTGTAGATCGTGGAATAGCATTGCACAAAATGATCCGGCTTATTACCATGGGTTTAGGAGGAGAAGGATATTTGAATTTTATGGGAAATGAGTTTGGACACCCTGGTAAGAATATTTATGAATTTTATTACCATGGTTATTACTATTCTTTAATGTCTTCTTATTGGTTCTATCATCATTTAATGAATTTTTATTAAATTGGTAGCTTTTATAATGTCGGTGTGCTTTTCTTTTATTCTTCTCAGAGTGGATTGATTTCCCAAGGGGCGATCAGCGCCTTCCTACTGGTAAAATTATTCCAGGCAATAATAACAGTTTTGATAAATGCCGGCGTAGATTTGATCTAGTAAGTTTATGCCTGATTTTGAAACCTAATCTGACCATTGCAGTTTATTCTTGGCTCAATTGGAGCTTGAAAAAGTGTTGGTCTTAATAACCATTACTTGCACTGAAAAACAAACTGATGAACCCACGAGGAATTTTAAGAATTGTTGAAACAAAGTAGCTCTTCCACCTGGTTTCTGGAATTTACTCACATCTGACATGTGTTGATTTTTCATGCGTGCCCAGGGGGATGCAGAATATCTAAGATACCATGGAATGCAAGAATTTGATCGGGCAATGCAGCATCTTGAAGAAATCTATGGTGTAAGTTCCTATCATACTGTTATGTAGCATAGTTTTGGCTGCTGGTGAGCTGCATTTATGGATTATGAACTTATATTTATTTATTTGCTTGAATGCATCTTATATTAAGCAAGGTAAAGGAGCCAGTGTCTCCATATTCTAGCTTGATTCGTTTTTTCTATTTCATGTCTGTGGGCTGAGATGGTGGAAGCCTGCAATTATTTACTTGTATCACATGGTTTCAAATCTCTGCAAGATATTGCAAAGCAAAGCGTATCTCATTAACCTGTAAGAGAGTTGAAATCATTTCAAATCATGTCCCACCATACCACATTCCAATAGCAACATATTTGCAAACATTGAGCTATATTTTTCTCTTTTCATAAGAAAATTCAACTTTTCTTTCTAGGTCTTCAAACACACTGGTACTGTTCTTTTTAACTGTTACACTTGACTATTTATTTTAAAAATATATTGACAAGCTATTTTAACTCTAATCGAGATTAGAAAAAATATTCTCCATCTTGCTTGTGAAACAGCTACGGTTTAAGCAGATTGCTCGCATTTAAAAGTCTTTCACATTTTAAAGTCTTTTTAAATGTACTTCATTTCCCAAATTTTTTTCTGTTCACTTCTCTTGGTTTGGAATTTTAGAGTTTTACACACTGAAATTAGCTGACTATATCTGTCCTTGAAATTGCTTTATCTTTGGTGCTTAATTTAGACTGTTGAACCCCATCCCCAACAAAGGATCATTCTCACCTTCATTTCTATTTCAATTATTGGCATGAAATACCGAACCAGCAAATCTATGAGTTTGCTACCCTGTGCTTGCAAAATTTAAGATAAATGTGAAAAATAAATTAAAAATGTTAAGGCTTAAATGGTAACTGTTTTTGCAGTTCATGACATCTGAGCACCAATATATATCACGGAAAAACGAAGGGGATCGAGTTATTGTCTTCGAAAGAGGGAACTTGGTTTTTGTCTTTAATTTTCATTGGACCAACAGTTATTCAGATTACCGAGTAGGCTGCTTAAAGCCAGGAAAGTACAAGGTATTCACTGTAACCTTTTCTAACCTTTTCTATATGCTTGCACAAGTAATAAAGGTTATGAAAATTAAAAAAAACAAAAACAAAATCAACTGTGCTAATTGTGCCCGCCCTTTTGTATGCTCAGTATTGATTAATCTATGTTTAGGAATGTGTAGGCTTTCAATTCAGTTCAGTTCTGTTTATAGATATCTTGTAAATCCCCAGCATTTTAAAACTTGTAATCTAGTTGATGCCTCGTGCTGTGCTAGTTTGCCTCAAATTTTCCACTTCTATTTATAAAACACATTTTGTTCTTTGCCTGCAGATTGTTTTAGATTCTGATGATCCATTGTTTGGAGGCTTCAAAAGGCTTGATAAGGATGCTGAGTACTTCAGCTCAGTAAGAAAATTCTCTCAAGTTTGTTACCTGAATTTAGTTTCATCCTCATCCGTCTTCCACTGGGCAATTCCTTGTAAATATTAGAATATTTGTCAACATTTATGTGGTGATTGTGCAGGAAGGGTGGTATGATGACCGGCCTCGTTCCTTCCTGGTGTATGCACCAAGTAGAACGGCTGTGGTCTATGCTCTGGTGGAGGATGAATTGGAACCTGCTGAGAGTGAAAATGAACCTGCTGAGGGCTGATATTGATCTCAACAAAACCTTTCTCGATTTAGGAATGGCATCAGGCATCTTCAATCGACATAGTACATGGAGGACCATGATTTAAGTCAATCCTAGTGCCATTGCCAGCATTTTGTCATCCAAGCACAACCAAGAAAAACGAGCAAAGGCAGAGATTATGCGAATTGTTAATCAGTGGATCAAAAGAAGACCAAACAATGTTGAACATGTAGAAAATTTTGTCTAACATCTGTGAAGTATTTGCTGGTCAAGTCATCGTGCCCCTCCAAGTTCAAACCAGGCCTCTTCTTGTATAGGCACATTGTGATGCTCCTGTAAATAATGGCGCATTTATAATAAAATGTGATTGTCTGATTAGTTTTTCTCATGCGAGTGTTGTGCTGATTAATGGCGCTCGTGAGGGTAGCAGTCACCGGGTGGCTATTCAATTTGGAGATTTGATTTTTATTATCATGCATGTTGCCTGACCTGTCTCATTTTGTTTCCATGTATGCAGAAGCTTGGCCTTTTTAACCTTTTTTTATGTGCCAGGGAAGTAGCATTTTTTTCTTTTATGGTGTTTTGAACTGCCATTGCTTCTGGTTACCATAGCCATGGCCAGAAAAGGTAGTTGCTTGAAACAAGGCATGTGTTTCCAGGCCATCATTTTCTGCTCCTTAAATCTAAATTATTAAATTTTAATAATTTAGATTGAATGAAAATGATTTATTACATGATAAAATGGCAACAAATTATTTTTCATTTAATTTAAGTCGTTGAATACCGGATTAATGGTGATATTTAAAACCATAACTGGTGATGACATGAGCTGATTTAAATTGAAGAATGAAGCATAATTACGCAAGAGCGTAACACGAAAGAAAAAGGATAGATAACCTGGAAGGCTGCAACTACAAGCCTATATATGGATTAAAGGACCAGGCACCTGATTTGCCTCAACTTCATGCATGTCTGAGCCGTCAGATGAGAAGGTTACCTTCAGCCAAGGCACTCATCACATTAAACATAACAAACAAATCATGACATGATTTCAATCAAATAACACAACACACCGTCCACTGAAAGATTTTGACTAGGATGTCTGTAGCAACCAGAAAACCCAACATTATTAGTTAATGCACGTATTGATGTGTGTGTGTGTGTGTGTGTGTGTGTGTGTGTCTATGCATGCATGTGTTACTACACCACAAACTAACCTAAAATAGATCAAGTTTCAGAAACAGTGGGGCGACATAACTGGTGCAGAACATTCGTGGGAGATGAGTTTGGTAGTGGAGGACCTCAGCGCCTCAGCAAGAGGTCCCCCCATTGAAGTCACCACCTGGTTTGTAATTTTTGTGCCCCATCCTGCAGCAGCCCAATTGCTTGTATTGCCTCTAGGGATCGGGGCTGGGACTGGCTCCGGCTCCTCCTCTGCAATATTATTCCCAGTGGACAATTTCAATGACACATCTGATGCTGGTGAGTTTCCAGGCATTGAAACGGAGAGGCAGGTTAAAGAGTTCATTGAGCTTCCAGCATTCATATTGTCGGATTCATCAACGGATCGTGGCCAGTCATCAAAAAAATGCCACAGAATGTGGCCATCAGACCTGTTACCAACCTCATTTGGAGGTGGTGGTCCAATTAAGCCCTTGCTTTCAGTTTTGGAGCTGCAATAAGGGTGAGCAAGAAGATTAAAGCAAAAACAAAACAATGAAAAGGTAGTTTGGTCCAATTCTTTCAGTTTGAGACATATTTCTAAGAATTTCTAAACTGGGGTCGGTCCCATCAATTAAGGACATTATTCGAGATTCCATCATCATGTTTCCTCCTAGTTAGTTGAAAATTCTGCTTAAACTAACTTGTTTCTTAAATCCAGAGGATCATCCACAAGAATATCTTTGATGAGGTTATTAAATCATTAAATTAAAGCCTGGCTGCAAGATTACCTATGATTGAGATGAATGGAAGGGGATTCTAGTGTATGCGAAAAATGAGTCTCATTGACCACCTCTGATATGGTTGGTGTGGTGCTGCAATTGAAAGCAGCAGCTGATGCGGTACCACCCGCACCTCCAATACCAATGCAAGTGATGTTAGTGGATATTGTAGGTGTGGGATTTTCCACAGGCTTTCTTGAACGGTTGCGGCCACGGTGCAAGTGGCGCTCGCAATACTTGTGCCCTGCCACCACGTCTCTGGAGCACCGCCATTTCTTCCCATCTGTTCTCCGGCACCGACCTGGCTCCGGATCCATGGCTGCTCTTCCCCAATACCCTGTTTGCAATACTACGTACTGACGATATTAAACCACGTTGATATATATGGGCAAACAGTAATTAGTTAACTATATAACCACAACAACTCCGCATTTTTTTAGAGAGGTTTTGGTTATAAGCGCTTACAAGATGGCTGATAATAAGAGCAATGTAATTGAAGAGGATGATGGAGGAAATATGGAGGGGGGTGAGAATGAAGAAGGGTTTTCTTGATTGGTTGGAGGAGCTCCGGAGGAATAGCTGCACCGGCTAACATGAATCTGTAGATCAAAGCCTGCAGCTCTAGCTCTTGCCACTGTTCCAGGCTAAAGTAATTCCCCATGATCTCTAACAAGCAGAACAAGCACCATTAACAAAAGGAAAAGAAACTTATATCAACTAGAATTGATTAAGGGAGTAAATTGAGTACGTAACATTTGAAGCAAACCATGAAACTTTCTTTAATTAGGTGAGGAAGAGGGGGGGTGCAAGAAAAGTCAAAGAGTAAACTTACTAGGAAGTCTGGTGTTTGCAGCTGTGTTTGAATCAGGAAATGCTGACAGGTTACTATTTTTGCAGCTGGGCTCGGGTAGAAACAAAGGAAAGGCAGCAGACCCAGATGAGTGTGGATGTTGTTGTGGTTGATGGGGATCCATGAGGAGTTTTGGCATCTTTGCAGAGGGTTGTTGCCCTGACTCCTCATGCTGGTTTCTCCATTGCTTCAGATGGAAGTCCATGGAGAGATAGATTTGTTTGGATTGGTTACTTTCTGTTTGATTGGTTTTTAATATAGCTTTGTTTGGTCTTTGCGTGTTGAGAATGCTTGCAAAAGCTCTCACATCGGCTTCTTTGTTTGGTATTATGGCAGGCCAGAGTGAGTTCTGACAAGATGGACCACCCTTTCGGGGGCACTTGAGAAAATGTCAGTCAGACAAGACAGGTGAGAGCAAAAAGAGAGCCAAAATATAATAAACAAATCTTCAACATGTAAGGGAGATTGAATTAGCTTGCAGAGCTGCCGTCCTCTTTCTGTCCCTCTCCAAGCTTTTCTCTGGAAACAGCACATGAGAGTTCTGAGGAGATACCAGAGTACAGAGTTACCCTATCACTTTGCTGTATCAGAAAAACCCTTTTTGTTACTTACAGTATTATTATATCAATGCCCGAGTCCGATAAAATCTTATTGATTTGGTGGATTAAAAAATAATTTGAACAAGTAATAAGAAAATATTTTTATTTAAAAAAAATTAAAAAGATACTTAAAAAAATATAAAAAAACAATATATTTAAAGACTCAAATCAATTTAGGTTAACCTATTAAATCTATTATCAGGTTATGAGACCCCGATAATTCTATAAAAAAAATAATAAAACTATTAAACTCAATTTTTAATCAACATGATGACAAATGATAAAATTAAAAATAAAATTCAACTAAAAAATAAACAGGGTTAACCTGCTAAATATGGATTATAAGACCGAAATAACTCAATAGAAAAAAATTTAAAGCTCAATCCTCAATCCTCAATCAATTCAATATTAAATGATGAAATTATAAAAATTTAATTAAAAAAGAATACAAAAAACCATCAGAATCAATTGACCCAATTCGTGACCCAGATAATGAGACAAGGATAACCTCATTAAACACAAACCAAAATAAATTATGAAGTCTAATTTTCAATCAACCCAATATTAAAGGATAAAATTAAAAAAATCAACTAAAAAATGATAAAAATATGACTAGAGTCAACCCGGGTTAACCTGTCAAACCTGGGTCAAGAAATCTGGATAAATTGATAGAAAGAAAATTGAAAGAAAATATAAAGTTCAATTCTCAATCAATCTAGTTTTGAAAGATAAAACTGAAAAAAAAATTAATTAAAAAAAACCATAAAAAACCTGAGTCAACCTGGCTAACACATAAAACTCTCAACTAGAATTATGAGACCATAATAACCTAATAGAAAGAAAATTATGAAATAATTTTAAAGCACAATTCTCAATAAACTCAATGTTGAAGACTGAAGTTGAGAAAAAGAATTAATTAAAAAAATGACACAAAAATATCCAGAGCCAACACGACTAACCTGCAAAACTCGCGACCCAAGTCATGAGACCATGATAACCTTATAGAAACCAAATAAGAAAACAATTATGAAACCTAATTCTTAATCAATCCAATATTAAAGGATGAAGTTGCAAAAAAAATATAATTAAAAAAATAACCCGAGTCAACACATCTAACCCGCAAAACTCGCGACCTGAGTCATGAGACCAGGATAACTCCATAGAAAACAAATAAAAATAAATTATGAAATTTAATACCTAGCAAACCCAATGAAGGATGAAATTAGAAAACAAATGAAGTTTGAAATTAAAAAAAAAAGTAAAAAATATTGAGTACCAAAATGAAAATGGACTTGGCGGACTTGGCTTTTAACTGTTCATTGCTATAGTAAAAAACCAAGCCCTTTTAGTATATGCTAAATTGGTGATCTGCACTACATCGTAGGTCATTCTAAATTTTTTTAGATGAACCATAAAAAAAGCATTTGACAATAATCAATTAAAAGAAATGAACCATTGATATCGTGCCCGGAAGAAGAAGAAAAAATTCTCTTAATTTACTTTTTTTGGTTGAGAATTACATTAATTCCTTCTCAAAATTAGTCTCCTATTTTACTTGAGAGCTTTCTCACATCACCTTTATCAAGAATACCATTTTATTTTACAATTTCACCCGTCAATAAACTTTATTGGCTTAACATCAAGTGTTAAATCTTCTTGAATTTCCTTTGGTACTTGTTGTAAAACCTATGAAGGATTTGCTTCTGCATTCCAAAGTAAAGATATATGAAACACATCATGTATCTTCAATAAATAAACCGACAAGGTAACAGATAGAACATTGGTCCAATCATATCTATAATTTTAAAAGGATTGATATATCTTGGTGCTAACTTCTTTTTCTTCCTAAATCAAATTACATTCTTCTAGGACATAACCTTTAAGAATACTTGATCCCCCAGTTCAAACTCCAAGATCATCTTTAATTTTCAACATAACTTTTCTATTTATTTTAGCTTCTTTCATTCGTGCTCTAATCATTTGGATCTTATATGTGGTTATTTGTACTAGTTCCAACCCTACTAGTTTCCTTTCTCCCACCTCATCCTAACATAAAGGAGTTCGACACCTTCTCCTATAAAGTGCTTTAAACATTGTCATACCTATTACGATCAAAAAGTTGTTATTATTAACAAATTTCACTAATGATAGGTGTTTTTTCCCAGGTTCCTCCATAATCAAGAGTAAAATATTTTATGAGGTCTTCTAGTATCCGAATAGTCATATCTAATTATCCATCAGTATGAGGATGGAACGTTGTAATCTTTTTTAACTTTTTTTCCCAAAGCAAGTTGTATACTTGACCACAACCTAAATGTAAATCAGGGATCCTATTTAGATACAATGGACACCAAAACTCCATGTAACCTAACCACTTCGTTGATATATAACTTAACCAATATGTCCATTAAGTCCATCATTTTTATAGGTAAAAACAAAGTAGACTTAGTCAATCGAAAACTTTTCAAATTGCATTGTTTCTTATATTATATTTGGAATACCCAACATAAAATTTATGGTGATGTCCTCTCATTTTCATCCTGGTACTAGAAGAGGTTGTAATTCTTCAACTAGTTTTCGATAATCTGTTTTTACCTGCTGATAAATAGTGCACTTTACTGTCCATTTTGTTATCTTTTTCCTCATGTTAGGTAACCAATAATAATCTTTTAATAAAGTATAAATCATGATTCATGGGCCTCTCTTAATATTTCTCCATTCAACATATCATTATTTAGAAGATATATTCGCTTCTTGCAATGATACTATTTGCCATAATCCAAAAATGTGTCTTATCTTATGATTTCACTATAAACTTAATCTTTTTTACTTCCACATCATTATGTTGGGCCTCTAAAATCTTGTCGTATGGCATTGACCTCATTGTTATTCATGTTAACAAAGATCCTCCAAAACCTGGACATAATTGTACTCACATCTTGTGTAATTCTAAAAACTCCATTTGATTTTGAATTTGTAAACTGCTCATTATAGACTTAACTTTTTGGCTCAAGGCATCGACTCTAAAATTTACCTTTTTCAATATGGTAATTAGTGATGCATTTATAATTTGTAATTAACTCTACCTGATGCATGTTTAATTTTTATGGTCAAACTTTTATGTTCAATTTTTTTGAAACCTTTAAATTCTTAGTGCGAAAATAATTGTTGCTAACTCTAAATAATGCAGCAGATAATATACTTCATGCCTTTTCAGTTGTTTTGAAGTATATACTACCATCTTCCCATATCAACACACACTTAAGGCTTTTATTATAGGTATCATTGTATACTATAAAACTTTTTTGTCCTTTAGAAAAGATCAATATTAGGGCTAAAGTTAATCTTTTTTTCAATTCTTGGAAACTACTTTCACACTATCTTGACCATTTAAAGTTTTCTCATTTCCTTATTAATCAAATCATCAGAGTGGCTATGGTAGAAAATCCTTTAATGAATCATCGATAAACCCTTCTAATCTAATAAAATTACGAATTTATGTTCCATTCGTAGGCCTTTTTTGCCTTAGTGTCGCTTCTACCTTTTTCAGGTCCACATATATACCTTTTACATATACAACATGCCTAAAAAACATGACTTTATCTAGCCAAAATTCTTACTTATTTTTTCTCTTAAAATTTATAACACCATTTTCAAATGTTGTTCATGATTCACTTGACTTTTAAAGTAGACCATAATATCATCAATAAACATTATAACACATTTGTTCATAAATGATCGAAAGACTTGGTTCATCAAATCCATGAACATTGATAGGGTATTTATTAACCTAAAAGGCATTACTAGAAATTCAAAATGCCCATAAAGGGTTTTGAAAATAGACTTGTAAAAAACTTCCCCTTTTATCCGCATTTAGTGACATTCCGATCTCGGATCAATCTTTGAAAATATATGTCTTTCTTAGTTGATCAAACAAATCATTGATCCATGAAAGAGAAGAATTTTTTTTAACATTACTTTATTCTGATCAATACAGAGTTGGAAAGTCATATCATTCTTTTTTATAAACACTATTGAGGAACCCCAATGTGAATTGCTAGGTTGGATAAATCATTTATCTAGTAATTCTTACAGTTGTAATTTCAACTCCCTCAAATCTACTAAAGTTATTCTATAATAGGACCAAGAGATGGGTATAGTTCATGAAATTATTTTTACTAAGACTTTTATTTCTCGTCTTAGGGATAATCTTAATAACTTATCTGGAAAGACATTAGAGAATTCTCTCACCACTAGTATATTTGTTAGCTCAATGTCACCTTTCTTGGATCTTCAACATATGTTAAGTACGCATCACATCTCTTCCTCATCAATCTCTTTACAATCATCACTAAAATGATGCAATTTGGTACTACTCATCTCCCACCCATAAATTCATTTTTTTCCCAATCGGTAGCTTAAATGTTACTCTATCTTTGTAAAAAAATTTCTATTAGCATGATGTTAATATAATATCAAAATCATATATTTCTAGAGGTATCAAGTTCACTTTCATACCATGACCTCTAAAAATATAATACACCTATCATACACACCATCAATATTTATCGTTTTTTTATAAGGGTGTACTAACTGCTAGCCCTTTATTCAACTTGTATTTTGGCATATTTAGTTTGTAAGAAAATTTATGAGATACAAGATAATATATGGCTTTCAGAATAAGTAAAGCATATATATTTTAAGAATTTAATGTTATCATACTTGTCACTATATTTAACGAGGTTTTGATATCTCTCTGAATTATAATATAGACCCTCTATCAAGTCCTCTTAGCCTGTACTCAAGGCTGACCTCTTCTAGCACTCACTCTATACTGAACGAGTCTTTTTATCTCCCTTCATAATATATCCACGCTTACTGATTGATGTTGATTCTGAGTTGGGTTTCGATTTAAAAAGTCTCTTTTAAGGTATCCATGTTCTCTACACACATAACACCTATTCTCCATATGTTTCCAGTGATGCCCTCTTTTTCCTACAAATAGAGCACTTATCGGTTATTACTCTATAATAACTAAGATGTACCCGGTTATAGAAATTACATTATGAGAATAAAGACATTTCACATGATGTGGTCCTAGCTGAACTCATTTCCTAACTTGCCCCTAGATGGAACTGTCCACCCGAGGACTCTTCTCTACTTGGTCAAAACAGTCTACTTAGTGCCCCTCCATAAGGATAAGTTTCCTTCTCTCTTGAATGGTTGACTCTGCTTTTATTCACCATCATTTTATTTTTTAAGAGATGTGGCTTACCCAAATATGATACTAGCTTATTCCACTTCTACATCATCTGTTGTTATTGTTTAAATATCTTTTATTGTTTTTTTTTCAAGAACTGCCTCTAAGGACTTGATAGCTTCTATTAATTTTTAGACTATTACTGACCTAAAAGTGACCAATTTCTAATCTTTTATCTAAAGTCGTCCCTAATTCTCAATATATGATGTTGTTCTGTAGGCACTAAAGTAGAAGTAAAAATAGAAAGATCTTGAATGTGTCGTTCATACTCTAGTATTGGCATATTCCCTTGCTTAAGAGTAACGAACTCTTACTCATTACTTTTCATATACTATTAGGAGTAGTATCTAGTCTCAAATTATATTCGGAAGTCAATCCAATATAGTATCTTTTATAGCTCTCATTTGCCTAATTATCATGCACCAAGAGTGTGCACAATCTAAAAGTAATTATATCATATAATTTACTTATACACCCTTTGACACAAGAATCTAAATGAAGGACTCTTCTACCTTCTAGAGCTCGTATCTGACTACTTCAGCATGTCGTGTCCCCTAAAATATCTTTCATCTGCTCTTCACCCCTATCAATGAACTGATCTCTTTTCTAATTAGAAAATGGATCTTTTTGAGTTCCTCTTCTCGTTTAAACCATTCTGTAATACATATTGTTCATCGGTAATACCTTTTAATTTATAAAATCTATTGAATCACAACCATAAGTTATGATACCAATTGTAACACCCTAAACCTTTTTCATGTAATTTCTTCTTTTAAAATAATTATATACAAAAAATAAGGTAATTATATATATAATGGAGAAAGTATCATATATACGGAGACCTTCCAAATCAATGCACCAAACATGAGATTTACTCGATACATACACATCAAATGTGTGAAGGGTTTTCCATTTACATAAAAGGATTTATATAATTTTAATGAGATTTAAGCATAGTCTTCCTTGCATGGGGCCTTACCTAAAAAAATTTATTGCAATTAATACCAGCAAAACATATCATACATCCTACATATATATTTTTTATTTTTCCATTTTATCAAATTTTCATTCAAGACACAACTTACATAACTATTCAAATTATAAATCTCAATAAATTTCTAACATCACCACATCATTTAAAACCCTAAAGCTTCAGATAATTTATTGATTCTCATACTTCTATCTTTCTAAATTTTCAAATGTTATATCATTCAAAATAAATTTTAAACACTCCCAACATCATTAAAATACCAAATCCAACACAATTTAATCAAATCTCTAAGTTCCCCTAAATATCAAATCATGGTCGGCCACTTTAATATTTTAATTTCTATAACTAGTTTTTAATTTCTTCAATTAACTCATTAATTATGTTATCTAAACCATATTTAACCAATAATCAAACAATTTCACATTATCATGCACGATATCACATAAACTCTAATTTCTTAATTTCAAGAATTTTAATCCCCCAGCCAAAAACAATGATAAAAGTGTATTTAATTGTAAAAGAACACCTTACCAATACCAATTAACCCAATTTGATAAGTCTCTTGCAATGCTTTACAAGAATTTCCCTTTCCCTCTTCCAATCTTATAACTTTCTCTCTTTAATTCTCAACTCCTAATATCTATCTTTAAGTTTTTTCTAGTTTAATTTGGTTTTCTTTGGTAGAAATCACTTAAATCTCAATCTTCATTCCATACAAATTGAGAGAATTTGGAGAAAGAAATAAAGAAGAAGAAGAATCCAAGCCTTTTTTCTTTTGGAAGTAGTCGACCTTATGTAAAAAGGGAAGGGGAGTTTTGCTTTTATTTATAAAAATGTCAATCACCAAATGTCCACATGTTATTTTTGTCGATACTTTTCACATACTGATTAAATTTTTTATTTCATATGAGTTTTACGTTAATAACTGAAAATTTCACCCTTAGTTATAATTTTTTTCTCTTAATTTTTTTTTTATCTCAATTGGAAATTATGTTATTTAATATAAGGTTTGCAACAAAAAGGGTTGCAATGTGTTGATGGCTGAGTATGGACTCGTGAGTGACCATGGTTGAGAAGTGGTTTTTCTCTTGTGTAACTTGTGGACCCCTTACTCTTTGTTTACATACAATGTTTTGCTTGCATGATTACTTTTGCATCATTTTTACTCGCATAAAGAATAACTTTGTTTCGTGTATGAAAAAACAAAATTAGTGAGCCTGAATATGCATGCATTAAAGAGTGACACATTTTGTTTTATGTGGAGGTAGCTTGCTTCTCCTCCTAGGAAAAAAAACATTTTCACTAGAGGTGGATAACATTTTATGATCATGGTAAAACATTGTGTATGAAGATGCTAAATGGATATGTGGGGATCTTATTGGAGACATAAAGATATGGAGATTTCATTAGAAAGATGAAGATTTAATTGTAGAGATATGGAAAATTCATTAAAGACTTAGAGACTCGGAATTTTGATTGTAGACAAGGTTAGAGACATAGACTTTTTGTTGGAGACATGAATATTCCATAATCAATATAGAATTTCTATTAGAGGAATGAAGATTTCATTGGAGTCATAGAGATTTTATTTGGAGATCTTGCTTGGAGTTCACACCTGGAATGTAGTGTGGGAATGTTTTTCATGATCGGAGCGGGTTATTTAAAAGGTTGAAGTATGATTATTCTTATGCTTATTTGTTTCACATTGTTTTACTCTATTGTTTTATGAACAAAAGTTATTTATATGCATTTAGTGGTGCATGTAATGGATCTAGGTATTGTGTAACTTGTTAAAGAAAAGTGCAAAGTTGTTGTCGTATAGATAAAATAACATTAAACACATTCACTTAAATGGTGATTTGATAGATATTTGAAGGAGTTGGAGTGCTTGTAGTGGGGATATTGGTTACTCTTTCATGTCTTAGAGTTTCTAAATCATCATTCATAAACAAAACTTTTAGTGATATGAAAGAGGAATGTACTAGCTTTTATTCAGGTCCCTACAGATTGAATTGGGATTTCCACAATTGTATCTCCGGCTAATGGAGTGACCAGGTTTGGCCACTAGATGATGATGTGATGAGGTTACTTCTACGCTTTTCTGCAAAAACAAGTTTCTTATTGAAATAGGAGACTTTTTGATACTTAAGTTAGTTATTGTAGGAGAAGAATTAATGTCCAAGAAAGAGAAGTAGAGTGGCGAGCGTATAGTTATTATTGTTAAGTTTTGTTCTATATTGTGAATGAACTTATGTATTGAGTGGACTTGAGTTGCCTTTAATGGCCTTAAGTGGCCATGAATTCCCATAAGTGGAATGAAGAGGCCACGAGTTACCATAAAAGATTCTGAGTGGCCTTGAGTGACTATAAATGGCCATGAATACCCTCAAATAGCCATGAGTTCTGTGATCTCTTGCATGAACTTTTGTTGTGAGTGATGTTGTGTTTATTTAGTGACCCAAGGTATTTATACACCTCAATTACATTAGCTTACCTCATGATGAGTGGAGTAATGATGAAGAACTCATATGCTTGTTGGTTGTTATGCCATTGGTGAAAATTCTAGTGCTCTCGAGTAATTAATGAGAAGAGTTTATGCCTACTAAAGAGATAGGTTGGCGTAATGTAGTCATTGGTAAGAAAAGTAGGTGTCTTACTAACAGTTCATGCGTAAGCACAAGAGGTCGGTCGTCACAAATGGAGTATTAAATGTGCGCCGCGTATAACACCAGTAGGTAGTGTGCAATGCCATTCTGACTTTTAGAGCTTATAATATGTATTGTGGCATATGATGCTTGTAGAACAGGGTAGAGACCTAAATAGTGGGTTTCAGGATGCCTAAGGTGTTGTGGGTTCGTTCATTCGAGCCACCTAAATGGACAAGCAATCTAGACAGGGTAATACGATAAGTTCATCCTATTATGGCCAGGTCCGAACATACAAGACAGTTTGTTTGGGCTTGCCCTAAGTACACTTGTTTTTTTTTTATTATCAAACTTTTTTAAAAAACTCTAACCAAAGAGAAGGCAAAAAAAAAAGTTAGTAACTGATAGGTGCTTGCAAAAGATTGAAAAGGAGGAAAAAGAAAAGGAGGGGACAAAGAAGTAGAACAATTTTGGTGATTTAATTGTCCGCGTAGAGATGTCAAAAAAATTATAAAGAAAAATCAAAATTTTATGTTTTAAGAAAATGGAAGAAGAGATGAATAATCCTTTTATAGTTCTATTAGATTACGTCTTCTTTTTTCTGTCATGAAATAACACTTTGTGTTGGGCATGTTTTCATGTAAAAATGATCAAATGAATCGCCGTCAAGAATTTATATCTCCGCCTACATTAGAATTGAAGGTTTATCTTCTTTTTTTTAACATTAATTGAAATATTATAAATATATCAACAATTGATTTCTTTTATGATACTGCGGCGTTTTCTATGTTGTTTTAAGAAAACATGAGACTTTATAGAAGAAGGTTTATTGTTTTCTTTTGTTGAAAAAGAAAAGTACAGGGGTGACAATCAAAATCAAAATATAACATAAACAATTCTTGGCAATAGGAAGCCCAACTGTTTTTAATGGGCCACGTCTAAGCCCCCGCCCTCACTGTTATATTTGAACTGTCTACGTCAAGTTTAAGGGTGTGATCAGTGTTTCTAACAAGTTTTGAATTCTTTTTATATTATTTGTTTTGAATTATTTTGATGTATTAATATTAAAAATAATTTTTAAAAAATAATATTATTTTAAGACATTTTAAAAAAACAAAAATACTTTAAAATACAATATATATCGTAAACCCATCAACCGATTAACTATAACTAAAATTGATCAATGTTTCACTGTAGTGCAGGCTACTATGCACTATGAGTGAATTCACTGTGGATTGAACTGTTCTGCACTGTAGCGCGGAAACTGTGCACTGTGAGTGCTTTCATTGTAGATTGTATTGTTTGGTGGGGCATGTGTGAGGTTGTAGCCAGCAAGCCCAAAGCGCCAGGCTGGAGGCACGACCCCTGGGGCTGCGAACACCTGACGCTTGTGTGTCAAGCCTGGGCAATGGATAGGTCGCGCCCCAAGCAACAGCCACCTGACACTCGGTCTGCCTAGCCTTGGGCGCTTGGGATGTGTGTTGTGCAGACCCAGCGCACATGTAGCGCTTGGGCTGACTGCCAGTGTAAGAAAATTATTATTTTTCTTATAATTAATATAATTAATAAAATAATTAATAAATTTGAAAGAAAATATAATTATTAATATTGAAAACATATTATTATTTATATTATAATTTTTTATGATATTTTTTTATAAAAATAAAAAGTGAGCCCGCGGCAGAGTATTATTAAAAATATTCGACAATTCTAAGTATTAATATAAAAAGTATTATAATTTGCTTTGTAAATATTATTATTTTTCTTATAATACAAAGTATTCATATAAAAAATATTATTTTTGTGTTCTAAATATTGTTATTTGTCTTATAATTCAAAGTATTCATATCAAAATATTATTATTTGTGTTATAAATATTGTTATTTTTATAATAATTCAACGTTTTAATATAAAAAATATTATTATTTGTGTTCTAAATATTCTTGGAATTAAAAATAGTGTTATTTGTGTTTTGCATATTATTATTTTTACTATAATCAAAAGTATTAATATTAAAAATATCATCTTTTGTGTTATAAATATTATTATTTTTATAATAATTGATATTATTAATAAAATAATTACTAAATTAGAAAAAAAATTATTCTTAATATTGAAAAACAACAATAAATTTGATTTGAAAGGTAAAATAAAAAATTACTATTATTGTTATTGTTATTATTATCATCATCATTAATAAATTTTAAAAAAATTGTTATTACTATCGAAGAAAAACCACGTGGGGACAAGTGGCGCTGAGGCTGATGCCTGTGTGCTGGGCAGCCCCAGCGCACACGTGGCACTTGGGTTGCGGCCTTAGTGTTGGGCACATCACTGCACACACGTGGCGCTTGGGCTGCCTGCCTGAGGCTGGACACTTCCAGGGCACACGTGGCGTTTGGCTGGCGCTGAGAGTGAGCCTTGCTTGCACTCCACTTGGGGACACCTGGCCCTTAGGTCATGGCACTGGACTCAGGGAGAATGGATCTGACATCAGGACTCACAATCAATAGGTCTTGCGTAAAGACCCAAGGTTTATGGATCCTAAGATTCTTTTTTATTATAATTAATATTATTAATAAAATAATGAATAAATTTGAAAGAAAAATATTATTATTAATATTGAAAACATATTATTATTTATATTATATATTTTAATGATTTTTTTTATAAAATTAAAAAGTGAGCTCGTGGCACAGTATTATTAAAAATATCCTACAATTCTAAGTATTAATATAAAAAATATTATAATTTGCGTTGTAAATATTATTATTTTTCTTATAATACAAAGTATTCATATAAAAAATATTATTATTTGTGTTCTAAATATCATTATTTTTTTTTAGAATTCAAAGTATTCATATCAAAATATTATTATTTGTATTCTAAATATTATTATTTTTCTTATAATTCAACGTATTCATATCAAAATATTATTATTTATGTTCAAAATATTATTATTTTTATAATAATTCAACATTTTAATATAAAAAATATTATTATTTGTGTTCTAAATATTCTTGGAATTAAAAATAGTATTATTTGTGTTATGAATATTATTATTTTTACTATAATCAAAAGTATTAATATTAAAAATATTATCTTTTGTGTTATAAATATTATTATTTTTATAATAATTAATATTATTAATAAAATAATTACTAAATTAGAAAAAACTTATTCTTAATATTGAAAAACAACCATAGATTTGATTTAAAATGTAAAATTAAAAATTGTTATTATTGTTATTATTATTATCATCATTAATAAATTTTAAAAAATTATTATTACTATCGAAGAAAAACCACTTTGGGACACGTGACGCTTGAGTTGATGCTTGTGTGCTGGGAGACCCCAGCGCACACATGGCGCTTATGTTGCCTGCCTGTGAGCTGAGCACATCCCAGCGCAGACGTGATGCTTGAGTTGTCTGCCTGTGTGCTGGGCAAACCTTAGCGCACACGTGGCGCTTAGACGCACCAAGACCCAACTATTATTGGATTCCGCATGCTATAAAACCCAAAATAATCTTAGATTATTGGTGGTACAGGACCCAAAATAAACTTAGATCCTACTAACATTAAACCCAATTTTTTTATAAAAATAAAAAATAAATTCACAGCGTAGCACGATTTATAGTTACTAAAACAAATGAAAGTTCGCTTGTTGTCTGGGCATAGCATTAAAAATACGTAGCTGCCCTGCCATTCAATATTATTCACATATTTTTTCATACAATGCAGTTGTATCAATCTCATTGCTTATCTTTTTTTTTTTCATTATCACTAGTAGGATTTGTCAAATTAATTTATTTATTTTTAAGGAGTCGGAAGGGAATGTAGGAGAGCAACAAAAGATTTGATTTTCATGTAAATCTTATTATTTTCAAATTTTGATTTTATATCATAAATTTGTTTTAAGCACTCTTAGAGTTTTAACTGTTAAAAATATGCCAATAATATATCATGTAAGTTAGGAATAATTTTTTTAAAAAATCTATTTTAAAATATTTACAGCATGTTTAGAACCCTCTTAATTGAATTTAATTAAGAAATTTTGATAAAATTTTATTTTTTAAATACATTTGAGTATTAAGAATTAAATTTCAAATAGAATTCAATCTTTAAAAATACTACAAAAATAAATTAGAGATCAATCCTCTGATTTACAATTTTAAAAAGGACAAATTAATTAACGCTAAAACTATTTTTAAAAAAATACTCATTTATCTATGTTTTTTAGAAATATTTAAAGAAACAAGATGAAGATAATGAAGATGATATAGAAACAAAATGAATTGAATTTTATCTTTTATATATATATATTCAACTTATTTATCAATTAAATTCAAATCAAATATTATAATTAAATTAAATCACAATAAAAAAAAGAAATTGATTATAAACAACGTGGCAAGTCTTTACATAAACTATCTAAAGAAACACGGCATCAGTCAAGTCTTTTGTAGTAAAATAATTACTTTGAGAGCATACATAGGTGATTTTAATAAATTAAATGGTTGAATCCGAGACAATTACACGTGAGTGTGGATTATGAATTATTATTGCTATTTAGTTGTTGGTTGGTGCAAGAGTATAGCAATAAAATTAGGTTAATTGTGTCATGTTCCAATTGCTCCATTAATTGATAATGACGTAAATGAATAATTTTTACGATAAGATGAAAATTGATAATTGGACCCACATATTAAATAAATAATATCATATGGATATATTGAGTTATAGGATTCAGAGACCCATAATAATAATAATAATAAAAAAAATCTTGGAATGAAGTCGTATTGTGGTTTGATAGATATTTTAAAGAATTTCTCATCATTTCATAGAATAAATTAGATTTTAGATTTTGGAATAAAGATGGTTGAGTACCAACCAATAAGGAGAGAGGAGTTGGCTGAGAGTGTGAACGATTTATGCTAGGGTTGGAGGGTTTATTTATTTATTTATTTCTCGTTGATCATGGGCTAATCTCAAGACATCATTAATCTTATAAGTAAATTAGATTTCTATCCTATTTTAATTTTATCGATCAAATAAATTATTAACAAAATGATAGTTTTTTTTAATTATTAATGTGGCTATTCGGGCCAATTTGCGCGCATCTCGACTAATTTCACAGACCCTGAAGTTAACGACCATATAACCCTATAGTTGTTATCATATTAACAATCACGAAACTTAAATCTGAGATCACGGAAAGAATAAATTTCTTAATTTTAAACTCTTATTACTGGACCACCTACTATATAATTATAAAATTATAGTTTTGAATGATTGAGAGAAGTGTATGGATAAAATATAAGCTTAAAAAATTTAAATGAGCATCAATAATTAGCTTCTTGTCGGGCTAGTGCTCCAAATTTATTAATTGTTTTCTAGCTCAATGATCCAAATCAAACGACTACGTGGAGATTATAACTAAGCAATTTTTTAATCTACAAGATTTAATTAAATTAATTATGCTAATGTAATTCGCTGCGGTGGGAGAGATGCATGATCTTAGGCAGTCTGGGGGAACATTCCGAATATACCCAAAGAGGCATTCAGCGACAAAACTAATTATTGTCTCCATCACCAATCTCACACTTTATTTGACCTAAATATAATACAAAGTTTTTTGTTTTATTCATCATAACTCGAGGGAATTAGCTTGGTGTTTAAGAGACGTGTCTCTTTCTTATTTATTAAAATTGTAATATTCTTAAAAATCTCATGATTTTGATATTTGGGTAATTCTTTTTTTTTTTTTTTTTAATTTAGATATATGTTTTCCGAATCTAAACTCAAAAGGTTTACTCAAAGAAAATCTTTTTCATATTATGACAATATTATATCTGTTCCTATGGAGCACCTCATGACTAGATGAAGAGAATGCCTGGGGAAACATGTAGACGTGTCCTTTCCTTTCCATGAGGATTTGAATGTCTACTCCGAGAGCAACCTAGTTAACTCGTACAATGAACCTACGCAACTAAAATAAGGAACCTCCACTTGAGTTTTTTTAAGGAACACACATGGAGAAAAATGAGATTGAAAAAAAAAAAAAAGACTTTTATTTTCCACTGAACAGCGAAACATGAGTATAAAAATGCAAATGTGGATATCACAATAGTTTGAAATTAAAATAAAATGATTTTTCACGTAGTAAAGAGGTGGTTGGTGTGGTTTAGAGCTATGATGTGCTTGTGTTTTTATTTTAAAATGTATTAAAATAATATTTTTTTTATTTTTTTAACACCAACACATCAAAACAATCTAAAAATACTTAAAAAATTTAATTTAAAGCAAAAAAATTTCAGTACTTTTATAAAAACGCTTTTCAACCGCAAAAACAAGCAGAGTCTTAGTGCATATTTATTATTGTAATAGTTTTTGTGGTTGTAATTTAAAAAATAGATTTAAAAAAACTATAAATTATAGTTAGTATTTTTTTAATCAAGATTTTAAATCAAATTTTTCAATAGAATCTAAGCTAAATTATGGTATATATTAATTAATAACAAAACCTTTCAAATTTATAGTATCTGATTTATATTGTATTTTTCTAATAAAATCGTATTCTCATGAGATTTACATTGGAATGACTAGATAGAATTTACCAAAACACTTGGAGGAATCAGTGTCTATTGTATTTTTCAAATTCCTTTTGGTACTGTCATGTCATTACGCTTTGAAAATAAAACAATTAATAATTTAATATGAAATATGATTAGACTTTAGATAAAATTATTTATTTAAAATATTTTAATTCAATAAACATTTGGATTTGTTCATGCATAAACAAGTTAAAAACATTTGAATTAAAGTTAAACAATATGCATGCCAATTATATGACAGGAAATATAAAACTATAAAGGGGTATCATCCTCCCCGGATAATCTATATTTATTCTTGGTCTCAGCATTATTTTTTATGCAAGGGTATACATGTCATCCGAATCCTATGCCGAGCACATGAAATAAAAGGGTAAAAAAAAGGGTGGGAAAGAGCCAAAATCCAAAAGTATCCGGTGGAAAGAGTGTCACATAAAGACACAGAAATTTTTTTTTTCATTTTTCATTTTTCATTTTTTTTTGTTGCATAATAAAGTTTTTTTTGTTTTAAAATTTAGCATAGTAACAAAAAGATTGAGAAAATGACATAGTCTACAAAATATTTACATAAATACGTAGTTTGGGGAGTCGCATGCATGACAATTAGAGGTAATTTCTCTTTCTCTTCACCCATATGTCTTTCTTAGGTTTTTGACCATCACAACCCACTACTATTACCACCCACATGCAACACTAAAAGTATGTATATTACATATTTTTCCTTTATTAATTCCATAGTATTTGTGTTAATTTGTGCTAATTGTTGATTCTGATTGTTTTAAAGTTTAGAATTAGGGTTTTTTTAGGGAAAAAATAGGGTTCTTATGAATTAGGTTTAAATTATGTTAATTAGTTATAAAAATACATTAATTTGAGTTGTTAATTTTGCTATTTGTGAAGAAAATCGATGATTTTGGGTTGTTGTTGATTGTGAATTGGGGTAAGGGTTTTCTAGGTTAAATTAGGGATTTTATTGAATTAGGTG
>Ga0307515_10004141_pt1 | contig 30205 bp, 27 predicted proteins | sample 17_EM_MG_FD_194513 | JGI IMG/M metagenome (GOLD analysis project Ga0307515, IMG submission 194513) | Populus trichocarpa ectomycorrhiza microbial communities from riparian zone in the Pacific Northwest, United States - 17_EM | ecosystem: Host-associated > Plants > Roots > Unclassified | place... | reverse complement strand
AGCAATCCCTTTGTGGCATTTCTCTTTACAGATAATGAGCTGCTTTGTAAAGGGAACCGAGTAAATGCATAGCACTTGAGTCATGTGTGGACACACAATAAACTATACTCAATATACAAATGTTTTTTTATATTTTATTTTAGATTTGAAATTGGAAATATAATATGGAAAACAAAACAACTCATCACAGTCTCCAAAAGTATATAGAGAATTTATGTATGTAAGAATTGTTTGCAGCATTTGATCTATATGAATGAAGACGAGCCTTCTATTGTCTAAAATGGAATATATATATATATATATATATATATATATATATATTCCAGTGCATGTCACACTATAGGGCCAATGTCAAAGAATTTGTTTTTTTCTCACCTTGGACTTGGTAATTGTATTCGTTTTATATTCCACAATTCTATCATGTTTTGAAAATTGAAGTGATGTTAATCACCCCTTGCATTCAAACGTAAAACACATGACGGCGGCTTGGCATAACTTCTACGGTACTTCTTTAGTTAATATTTTTTTAATGCTTTTTATAATTTTAATGTACCAATCCAAGACTTTAATCCAAGTTATTCTTTTCAACTCAAACTAGACTCTAGATTCCATGTTAACAGATAGCTTGGTTAGCTCACCAAATCAGACAAGTTTTATAGTAGCTGGCTGTAAGGCCTAGTCTTAAAAATTTACTGTTTCCATAAACAGTGCTTGGTGCATTTAAAAGCTGAGCTGCAGAGTAGGACATGTCTTCATAGGGTGTTAATGGCATCCAAGGAGATACCAATCAAACCACCTGTCTTTCCAGAATGAATGGTGAAACTGAGGGGGCAATATATGATTTTGTCTTCATGGGGTATTACTGGCATCCAAGGAGATACCAATCAGACCACCTCTACCAGCTGTCTTTCCAGAGCGAATGATGAATCTGAGGGGAGGACACTATCCCAGGAAATATCATGTACTGTTTTGTTTTTAATTATATGTCATTGCTTAATCCTATGAATGGGTGGTGCTCAAACATTAAAGGCAAATAGATATCAAGCTAAGCTAAGAAAAAAATTGAAAATTATTCTATTTTACTCTACAAAATGTACAGATGGAATGTACAAGCGATCCAGGATTTTCTCCATTTTTGTTCTGTCATGGAGGAAGGCTGGACAATGTTGAAGGAAGGAGGGGGAAGGCAATGCTGTGGTTGATGAAAAGCACACTAGGGATATTGCATGCCCTTATGCACAGACACGCTCTCTTGGTCGTAACTATCACCATGACAGCCACCACTGCCACTGCTATCGATAATGTCATCCATAGATACTGCTTGCATTCAAGCATTTCTTGACAAAATTTCTATGCACAAACAAACAGGAGCTTTTCCACTATACAATTGTACCGATTCTGACAGTAGATTTAGATGAACAAATTTCTTCCTAAGGAATCTTGTTTCCGGCGAGGAGCACAAGCTTTGCTCAACTCGTTGAAGGAAATAATTCTGGGTTTAATAAGCTAATCTGCGTGCATGATTTAGTATCTTGATCTTGGAAGCTCCCCTATATTCTCACAAGCGCTCCTCTTTACATGATATTACTTCGATGTAGAACATATCCACTGCCTAGTCTACGTTCTTTACCTTGTGCAATCGTAGACAACAAAATCTGTAACAATTCCTTTGCATCGTTCATGGATGCCAATTCCAAGTTTGTAAGGGAAAGTGGAAGAGAAGTTCGATTGTTCCAGCTCTTTGTTCGTGTCAGAACCCCTTTTTTTGACTGGTGCTGGTTCTGCTTCAGTAAGGCATCTGAACGGGTTCCAACAATATGTACCACCTCTTCCACGGCATCAACATGGATGACACTGTCCAAACTAATTTCTGACTCTACTAACCACTCCGGGTCAATGGGAACACCTCGAAATTCAGGCTTTCCTAAATCTACCAAACCAGGAGAGCTAACAGTCAACACGAGTCTCTCAGTGACAACAACAAATTTACCAGCTTGTTTAAGGGATTTGCATATCACTAAAACTTCATTCTTGAGATACAAGCCATCATCAGCCTCCATAAGCACTGAAGTTCCAACTGCTTCTTCCAAAGAGTAAGGCCTCAGAGGAAGTTCTCTACTTAGAGGCCTAGGCAGCCGGACCCTATAGCATTGAGGTCCCATTTGGTACAGCCGACTTCGGTTTCTGATACTCTGTGCAGTTTTTCCAGTAACCTCAAGAATACTAGCAGCTGGTCTTGCCACAAGCCCTGCAACCCCAAAGGCAATTCCTGTGCAAAAGAAATTGCAGCAAGCAAGCACTGTAAATGTTTTACAATAAAAACAAGGCAAACTACATTCCCTAGAGAACATATACATGATTCAGTGAATTGGTTTGACACTGAAGTTGAACTGATCTCAGCAACTTCTTGATTTTAATAACACCGAACCAAACAATTCAAAAAATTCATCACGAGGAGGTTAGTTTGGTCAGCCTGCTTTTCAATTTGAACAACTTTATACCAGAGTCTGCACGTCGTTGATGTCTGAGCAGCAGATAATTATAACAATGATACTCGCCATGTTAAAAACAGTTGAAATTTAAAGCATAATTGCCATGCATTACCTGAGAGGACACCTGGAAGACCATGTTTCTCAGCTTCTTTTATTGGAGATTGAAGGAGACCTGTTAGCCCCTGGATTCAACAAGCATATCACTAAAAATTTTGTTCATCATTTCACTTCTTTCTTTTCTTTTCTTTTTTGTTTTTATTTTTATATATCCTTGAAAAGAGAAGCATTAGTACTAAGCATTCATAAAATTTTGAACCAATGTGCGTGCAATATACATTAAGTATCGAAGTTTCACCTAGGAAGGTCCACCCAATATTAACAATAAATGGTAAGTTCTGTGTAAATCCATTTAAAAAAAAAATGCAAGAGTGACTACTTTTGAATGGAGTTCAATGTGTTTGTTATCAATGCATAAATTTAAGCTTTTATTTTTCTCAGTTCTGATGGACATGGAGAATTCCATGATAAAATTTGGTCTGGTAATGTCAATTGACAATTTGTTTGAATAGCTACCATGAAGACAATTACGAGTTTTATCACACAATATACCTCAAGGACTTCATTTATCACACCTTTACTGTGTGAAGCTGCACCTTTCTGTTGCTTTTCCATTCTTGCAACGGACTGGTCATCAAATGTGAATGCAACAATACCCTATGAGCAATCAATTGTTCTGTCAGTAAATTTAATCCATGCAATGATTTGCTTTGATACTAGCAGGGGTAGAATTACCTTTTGAGCTGCTTTACTGAACTGGGTGGCAGCATCACTTAAAGCATAGACTGTGTTACTTACAAGACTAGTGGTACCTTGTGCCATGCCAGTTATCAGTCCAGTGGGGCTCTGTAAAAGCAATAGCCAAATATCAACACAAGGATGCACAGTGTAATCTTCAAGCAATTTGTAAAGCTTTATACCTGCAAAAAGCTTCTGGCAGGAACAGATAAAAAGTCTCTTATGCCAAGGCCTAAACTCCTTGCAAATCCCATTGGGTTACCAATAACACCCGCAGAACCAAACACCTGCATATTGCAGAATTATAAGGAAAGCGGACAGAATGATATTAAGTTATGGCAACATGGTAGGCTGTAAAGCTACCAAATGAAAAAAACTGATATAAAATTATAATTGATCTTAACAATAATAGAGTGAAATCATGTCTGACAGAGTCAGGCAGAAATTGTGTAGAAAAATTGTTCACTTTTGACAAACCAACAAAACCATTTTACACCGTTTACCTTGTACATCTCATGAAGAAGTTGACGAGTGTAATGCCGGATGAGGATATCCTGCATGGACTCCCAACTAGCCATCTGATGTTCAATTCTGAATTGTTTGAGATGAATTCGAGCTCCCTCAACATCAGCAAGAGCCATAAGTCCTCTCTGTTGTTAATAGCAAATAGCATAACCATATTTTTAATAGCAAATGTGCTTGAAAGAAAAACATACTAAAATTTATAAAACTGGCCGAAACCAATGCCTTATGCCACTTCGTTCAAACATCCATTCATTTACAGTCAACTTAAATAACATTAAGAATGTTTCACAATAAATCTTAAATGGAAGGACAAAAAGATCACTTACATGAATAAGAGATTCTCCTGATGTAAGAATTCCATTTCTCAGCATCCATGGAGAACTAGAAAAGCTGTGCACAGAATATATTGTGGTTTTAGTCAGTACACCATAGATTGGGAGCGGAGCTGAAGTAAAAGCAAGTGTAGTTTGCGACTCGCCTCAAAGTAAACTTGACGGGGGCCAAATCAAACAGTTCTACATAGATCTTCTTCTGTCTTCCATCCAAAAAGGAAATATGTTGCCAGGGGGCTCCAATTGGAACTACTGGAGGTAGTGCTGCACTATTAATTTGACTCTTGCTCAATGAAGATAAGTTGATTCCAAGCAGCTGGCTGTCTATTGTTTTGAAGTATTCACGAGTTTGAGCATGAATGAAACCCCCATCACATAGAAGAGGTGGGTGTTTGGGATCTGAAAATGGCAAGACATTGCTCTGGAACCTTGAAGAAACAGCTTTATAGAAGTCAAGCAATCTTAATATAACTTCTTGATCAAGCTCAAGGCGGAAATTTGCCACTCTGCAAATTCAACTGATTTTAATAAGAATCAGAATAAAAAAAGCCCGACAATTCAAACAAATTTGATGGGATGACAGGCACCTTAAGCTTATATACTCGAATGAAACCAAGGAGATGTCTTTCTTCCTCCAAGTTGCTACAGCGAGTGATAGTATAGGCTCACGAGATCTTTGCAATACTCTATCACTCTTTGATTTAGCAATGTCATCCTTGACTCTCTGGCCCTCTGTGCTGCCTCGGTATTCTTGATTGAAGGACAGAATAACAGGATATGGTGTTGTTTGCAACTGGTTATCTATTTGCAATGACGAGATTTGAAATGAAATCTTTTGTTGATCCAAACTTTGAAGAAGATTAAGGCTAATATTCTGTGCACAGGCAAAGAGCAGTTCCTAACAAAGAAAGAAAGAGGCCTTGAAAACTTTTTCAGCATGTGTGAGTTAGTTGTCAAAACATATGTTCATTGTCCATTACCTGTGGAAAGGAATTAATCAAGCAGATACCAATATATGGAATAGTGACCGAGAATTTCTCCTTGTAATAAAATACATCTTTCTGTTTCTGTTCATGTTTAGTTTTTTCTCGGAACCATGGAGGTGATGGATCTTTAACATCTTTCAAAACATGGAAACTTGAATCAACAATACCGAGCACCTGAAGCAGAAGAAAACGGTTATTGCACTATAAAATGCATATGCATTGTATTAGCAAAACTATGAATGACAAACCTTTATTGCTCCCTCAGCATGGACAGATAAGAGCAACGTTCTTTCCGGCTTCTGAAAACAAAAACTGAAAAATCAAGTTCATGTTTTTTGAAAGCAAAAACTTGTGAAATAAAGCAACTTATCAGACGGCTATCAACAAGCAAACCTACAAGGCCAGATAACAACCATGAACATATATCCTGCATAATTATCTTTTCCAGTACTGTAGTCCAACAACAAAGCTTTCATAGATTATAAATCACTTCTTTCTCTAATCTAGATTGATTGTTCATCTCCCTCTCTTTTCTTTTACAGAAGGTTTATCAGATTCTTCGTAAAAAAAATCTCTTGTAAGCTTAGGAGAGGTCTGCACAAAACTGAGTTTTCCAGAGAATTCTGCAAATGGGGCCTTAGGGCTTGATCCCTAGGTAGCCCCACCCCATTTTCTTAATTGTTACCTAAGAAAATCTTGAAGGCCACCCTCTGCTAAAGAAGTAAAAAGAACGAAGATACTATAACAGCACAATTAATGTGGCCAAACAACAATGATTTAATATCATGACACATGCAGGTAGAAGTAAATTTCCTCTCACCCTGGTAGGAAGAAATTATTCTTCCGAGATAAGAATGGTTTATTTGTAACTGGGGGCTGCCATGAGAGGGCTGATGCAACCCCTTGTATAGAATTCGGTAGGGTATATTTTGTCTTCTAAGACTTTTTGTAAAAGTGATTTTTTCTGCCTGTTGCTTTCGTTGTTCTTATTTTAAACAGAAGATAATTTTGCTGTGACAGTATTACTTAGTTTTGGACTTTACTTCTGCTGTTTACTATTCTGTCCACAATGCAACTTGCATTGCAAAGTAATACAAAAAAAAAAAAGACTGAATGATAACATCATTCCAAATCAGTATTTGTGCTGTCTAGGACTCAGTAAATAAGGTCTAAAAGGGCATACCTCAGCAGTTGCCTTCAATTGCACTGGTATGTACTCTTTCAGATCATCAAGAGCATAGGACCCAATGACACGCTGTCCAGGAACCTTGCATGTTTCAATAAAAAAAATCAGTACTACGCAACCCATAAGCATCTATCATTATTTTTCTTCAGGGTAAGGAGAACATACCTCAACAGTGAGACGATGGGGAAAACAGGGTTCATCCCATGCATATGGGCAAGAAGTGTAAGGGTGAATGACTGTGTCAAAATTTTCACATTTTTGTTGGTAAACCCGTAACCTCTGCAAAGGAGAAGTGCAATAAAAAACTGCTACCAGATTATATAACAAGAACATGTTCGGTTTCTATATTTTTTCTTTTCCATAAAAGTTCTATTAAGAAGAAAATGCACGGTCAAACTGGAGAATAAGACATTCTCCAAACTTAAATGAAAAATCCAAAATCGACCATCACAACAATAAAGCATTTTAATGAAAAGTGGTCTGATAAAGTCCAATAGTAGGTGGAAGACACATATCTGCAGCTATAGAAAACCTAACACTAACTATTGAGTCACATAATGCAAGCAGCACCACAGAAGCCAAAAGAATCTATCAAAATAAACAAGGAAACATGCGGCCAGACAAGTAAAAGGTCACATGATAGATAAAAATATATTAGCTCCAGAATTTCTTCCAAATTTTGAAATTGCTCCCACTAATAAAGTTAATGTAATTATTTTTTCTTTCAGTTGCATAAACTTGAAAATTGCATTCATATATTACTTTGCAAAAGCAAGTGCCTTCGGGCCAAACACCTATTGCATTTGATACGGTCAAGATATTAATGAGCCAACTACCCACTACTAACCTCCTTCGAGAAATTATCAATTCTGTATGGCATAAAACCCGTATCATCATCAGACAAGAGAATCAAGTTCGTCCCAGAATTCCCATGGAGGCTTCCAATGATCTTTTCATCTTTAACGGAAACATTAGCATTCTGTACCTCCACCCTTATCATTCTTAGCACCCCAGCATTATTCCGCATTTTCACTTGTGTATCACCTAGATGATCTGGCAAGAAACTGCCTGACCACTCCCATCCCGGTTCATCAAAACATATGGAAACTAATAACTCCCTGCAGCAGGTTGCAGATGGAATAAGTAAAAGGTGAGAGAAGAGATAGAGAATGAAAACAAATTATATAATATAGAGTTGACACACTTCATATGCAAACTAGCTAAAGAAAGAATCATATATCAAGATTTTCAGACTCATTTTACCAGGTAAATAATATTGAGTGATAAATTTACCACAGAAAGCATGAAGGATAGAGAAGAACTCAGAATGACTTTATGAGACTGGAAAGCTGCTTTTAGCAAATTTCAGAACAAAATGCAACCTAAGGCACCGAATTCAATCCATTATAACAGCATTTCTTTATCTTTCTCTAATTTGCTAAAGTTGCAAACAGTATGTTTCCTTCTAGTTCTGCTTAACCTGAAACTCTAGGATATTAGGATGCTACTCACTTACCCATCTATAGTTTCATCAATCACAAATGCAAAAGGCATGAAAGGAATATGCATCCATGACTTGAGTAAGGAAATAAAGAATGATCAGCAGAAATCACAAGGCAACATTCATATCACCTGGAACAGTTTCTCACGCAAGTAATTGCTCATTGCATATATTCTGTTATTATATATTAAATGGAAGCTTCTCTCCTCTCCAGCACAGGTTTCTTTCTGTTATCCCATCATTTCCCACTAAACTCAACTAAAATTGGTTATCAGATATTTGTGTACTACACCTCAAATTATGCTCAATCACTTCACTGAAGTTTACATAATATGAATTAAAGCTTAATAAATCAGCAGCCCATACAACCAAGGATTTACCCTTGTTGCAACAAATAGATCCGTAGCTGCTCATCACAGTCGTCAAGCATTTTCATTTTTTTTACCATGTGTAGCAAAAGACATGTAAAGACTTAGAAAATATCTATTGAAAATGAATTTCCCTCTATATGCTCAAAAGGTAAATTGCTTTTTCCATTGTAAGGATGTACTTGATACATGTCTAGGAGTATGATATCGGAAATTTGATTTGAAGTTCATGAATAAGGTTCACACATTTTCCACTCAATTAATTTTTCTTCTTCGCATAAGAATAACATGCAAATAATCTCTTTCAATGCATGAAAATATTTTAAATAACTTTTAGAGCATTTGAAGTTGTACTTAATAGATGTGGTGGTGTGGGTTTCAACAGTTTTTTCTTTGCTCTATCACCCTTATTTCTTCAGTTTGCAACAACCATTCAACCAAACTCTACTATGCTACACCAAGTTTTAATCACAAACAAGGAAGGGCTGGCAGCCAGCCTTCATCCACTCTGCCCAGTCAAAAATCATATTTTGTGTGAGATGTCGCAGAAAAGTAGTGGCTAGTGTTACCATAAACACCTTAACCACCTTGTTGCAGTACAGAATTGGACTCTTTAATCTCTGGTCCAAAAGCAACCACAAAGAAAAAGATCTTGTTCCATAGCATGTTTGGCCATAGACCCAAATTTCAATCACCGGACCAAGTACGAACATAAAAATACAGTATTGTTTTTATTAAGACTTAACACAACTTGAAACTAGGAATTAGGCAGCTATATACCTGCTAAATAGCTTGAAGGTGGTCATACTTTTGCCACAAGTTTAGAAATAATGATGAAATTGTCTTGTTCACAAAAAAAAAATGATTTTTATGACTTAATTAAATTAAAGATAACAGCAACGTGCAGGTGAATAGAAAAGATAAGACTACCTCGTTGTGTCTTTCCAGTGAAGATGGTGATGCTGTCCAATTCCTAAACGAACTGAATAATCAGTTCCTTTCTGCTTATAACATATTTTTTTGCTGCAGACATTGCTAATGATATATCTGCAGGATGATGAAAATATGAATAACAGAAATAAGCACCTTAAACCATAAGAATCATGACTTATGAGCGTGTTTTGTCTTTTTACAACAAAGGCAAAATTATTACCTGGGCTGGAAAGCAATAGCTTGGGTTCGCCCAGCGAATGATCCAGCAACATCACTAGAAGTCACGGATATTATCAGTGCAGAATTTGATGATGATTGTGGAACAAAAACAGTGCTTGAACCACTTGGTGGAATGAGAAGAAACGGTCTTGACCATGTGGAATGGGAAGCATTTTCCATGACAAATTCATGCCTACTTACTCTTACCATAATTTCATTAGCAGAAGAAACACCATGGGGAGAATACATGCATGCTTTAACCTCTCCACGTCCAGTATCAATTGAGTCAGTACTTGAACACTTGTCAAAAGAAGCCTTTTGACAAACTAAATCATGCTTGTCTGATTGCTCTTGCAAAGGTCCAGAGGAACTAGATAAAATCAGAGGTTTGCTAATAACTCTCCCAAGATGCGAAGTAGCATCCCTCCTGGACAAAAGAACGTTATTTTTAGAAGAAGAACTCCCTGAACTGATAATATGAGGAGCTCTCAAATGTGAATCCTGGTCAAAAGATAAATGGCTAAGACCATCTTTCCTGCCTTGAAGGCATTCATCTTCAACCAAAACATAACAAGATGGGATAGTACAATGACTTCCTTTCATTTCTGAATTGCATTCTGAAATATTGAGTGGAAAACCAGTGCAATTATATAACAAAAAGGGGACATAAATGAATAGTTCTCGTGCACCAGAGAATGCATCCATCATCTTTTCCACTGTAACACATAGCAGACCTAAAACAGCATTACACAAAAGTGGTTAGAAAAATTGTTCAACCACACAATTCCTCAAGAGTAGACAAAACAGAAAGCATATCCCACCATCAGATGAATCAGAATCAAAGGAAACGGTATCAGTTAAAGAGAACTTGGTTCCACTGAACTTCGCCATTGTACAGAATGTTTCTGCACGTGGAAACTTCAAAGTCGAAGGTCTGAATCCATGAATACAGAATTCCATTCCTAAGTCGTATGAAGGATCTATATGATGGAAAGAAGTTTCCACCTGAAAAAGAAGAAAACAAACATCACATTGTAAGTGATGGAACCACCTTTAGACATCAATAAATCATGAAAAATGAACAGAACTCCAAACAACCAGCTGAAGACTCATCCATGGTTTCAAATATCAGCTCTTACTATTGCATGAGAGCATCACATGACAGATTCTTAGACCATAGAAGGTTTCTAACCCATTATGCAATGGTTGCTGTAAGTAACAAATTCACGCATGCAGCAGCCATGACTGTTACATCAACAACCAGGATAGCCCATAAAGTGTGGCCTAAAATTAGAACCATGGATTCATCTAACTAAAGTACTCCACAAACCTCTGAGAGCAACACGGTACGAGTAACCCCACCACTCTCGATTGCCAAAGATACTTCATCTGGAAGATAATTGATCACTACTAATGGAGCACTTAAGGTTACTTGATGAATAAAACGATTACTAGACTTCTTCTGATCACCATCGAAACTTTCAACTGATTGCCTCAAAGTGTTATATGATCCTTTCTTCAGCTTTTTAGATGAAGGCAAGCTAAAACTGTGAACCGATATGCAACAGCGAAAGGGATCACTGCTTGGATGAGATGGATAACAAACAAAAGATCTAAGAAATCCAATCTTGCTTTCGTGTGAAAGAATGTTAGAAATGTCATGTACTTCACTCCACAAGTACGAATTTCCAAGCGGACGCCAGCGCATTCGACCAGCTTCAGCCAAATGCAAAGGCAATGGAAACTCCTGGTCTGGATAAATTGGATCTAAGACCTGTAAAAACAAAAGTAGCTATGATGTCAAAATTAAAGTAACATGTAGATGTCCATGACAAGACTAGTATGCCAATTTTAAGAAAAAATTGCATACCTTCGGGGATAGTCCAAAAGGAATGTCAAACCTCAACTCCAGTGGCACTGATGTTGCATTAGCAAGTATAACCTAAATCATCAAATGTAAAGATTGATTGATGAGTACTAAAGCTCTGACAAATACCAAGATTAAAAAATATTGGGGTTATCTCATTAGTATTATCTCATTAACTAATTTTTGTACGTACTGTTGAGTATAATCGTATTAACTTGGTGTAGCGTTGCACTGAAACATCAAAGACAACAGGAACAACAAAACCACCATCAGTATTGAATCTAGCATTCTCTTCAAGGTCCATATCATATTTTGAAACATTCCTCGTTTTCTCCATTTCTGTCCGCTTCAAAACCTTAGTAAAATCAACCTCAAAGTAGGTAAGTCCTACAAGATCCATTGAAATAGGAGGAGAAGGTAGAAACATCCCGTCAAGCTGAATGCTCATGAAGTGATGAACAGCTCCATTTGATTGCTTCTCACTGAGCCTGTCAGAAGACTGAGCAGGGCCACATCGAAACAATTGCTCCTCCAGAGTTTCATTAAGATAAATAGGAACAGAAGAACCTGGTTGGATAGATTTTGCGTCTTTCATTTCAGAGAAATCAAACTCATCTGCATTAACCAGCCCTTTGAAAACATGGTATCCAAGAGGCAAGGAAGTCAAATTTTGAAGCACATAGGGAGCATAACTCCCTTCATGTACATTTTCAGATAACTGGCTACTTGAGGATCTCTGGTTTTCAAATGGATCATTTGGTCCCAAATGCCAGGCATCGTTAACCATCTCAAGTGTCCTGAAAAAACACTTTTAAGGGACAAAAATTCATTAGGAAAATTAGTGCATTTTCAGAAAGAAAAAAAAAACAGTATTTTGAGTTGCATACAGAAGGAAACATCAACATGATCAAACAAAAAGATCCATCTACACGTGCTCAGTAATACATTAGGAAAATTAGGTGGTAGACATAAGATTGTCAGGGTAAACTTTTATAGCCAATAGCACAGTATTAAATAGAAATTCTCATCAAAGCATTCATTATTGCTGCATAAAATAATGCACCAAATTCCAAAAATTTCCTAAGATGCTTATTGAATGTGACCTAGATAGAATATGGAAAATAGCACTATATACCTCAATAAGAGATTCTGTACAGTTCAAATTAAGTTGCATTGTTGATGTGACATCGATATCTGTCAAAATGGAACTGTTCAAGTGAGCAGTCATCTCCTGTTTTCTAATCATGTTTATCTGAAACTTCCAAGGCTCGACAAATGGCTCCCACAAAACCTACAACCAAAATAAGCACAATATTACAGAAAATATTAGCAAGACACCCATGCCAAAAAGAACAATGGTAGTCATGCTTCCATAACTAATATACCTTGTGGATGTTATTGTAGTTCACTTCAAGGTCACTTGCAACTGAGCTCTCCATGCTGTTTTCAGTCACAATAGCATGCAACAGAAAGTTCCTCATAGCAATTTCTAGCAGAGGACCACCAAAGCTCCACTACATAAGAAAAGAGAAGAAAATTGATGTAAGTTGTTTTTCCAAAAAGTCAAACATATTTATTAATGGCAATCCACTGTTATTAAGAAAAAAATGTTATGCTACCAACACGAGTACTGCTCCTAAAACATGTAATTGTAAATCAAATGTCTTGGAAAGTAATGAAACAAAATATGATCAAGAATTGATTTAACAGAATGAAATCAGTGCATTCCTTCTATCTTCACCAACCAAGCAATCAAAAGGAAGTAATGCTTTCCTTCCCTCCAATGTCTCCTGACTTTTTTCTTACTCTTTCCCTTCATGTTCAAATATAATATTTTTTTTTAAATGTAACAAGAACCCTTGTTTTCTTTTCTATTAAAGATTTTGAAAAAAACCTGAGTGATGTTTTCCAGTGACTCTCATAAAAATCAGTCTAGTTATTTCCATGTTTTCCATTAAGAAAACAAGGGATTAGAAACAGACCTACAAAATAAACCAATAATAAATATTTATATGGTCACGTATAGGAAAAAGTTTTCATGCTTATCAGATGAACAGCTTTTTTAGTTTTACATAGAAAATGAACTTATAAATGGAAGCTGATTTGGAAGGAAAATAAAATTTTAATACAAAATGAAGACCACCATAAGAACACAACAACAGTGAATCTTGCAAGACTAAAAGAAACCATAAAAGGTACAAGAAGCAAAATCTTAAACATCATTGAAAGTGAATATTGCATTTATAATTATCTCAATGAGTAAAGTTATACTTAATAGAAACAACTAAAAATGAAAGGGTATTAAAAGGATACAGTTGCAAGACTGAAATGATAGTGAAACACATGCAATAACCATTCACCACTAGAAACAGTTGAAAAGAATCTGTAACTTAGAATTCAGTGGAAAACGTACCCTTTCATCGGATACAAGAAAGGAAATTTTCCGCAACTGGATTTTGAAATCCATATGACCAAACAAAGAACGAGAAGTTCCTGCTTCAGCAATGTCTAACTGTACACCATGCCAGAAGCAGAGTACTTGATGGGAAAGCTGCACATCTAACCGGTCACACTGTACCCCTAAATTAATATTGACAGACTCAAGCTGGCTATTAAAAATCTCAGTTGACACAACAACTTGCGATGTCTCAAAGAGAGGCCATGTGGTAATGCTCTCATCCTCACATATTCCAACAGTGCCCACAGCCTTCTGCAAACTACATTTCAAGGTCACAATTTTACCAACCATGGATAGTTCAGTTCTTCTACTATGTGTAGTGATTGCAATAAATTTATTGTTTTTCCGTTCTGTTGTATTAGATGCAACATCTTGGGGCCTCCTTTCTTGAACTATAGCTGCCTGTATTTCACCAGGTAAAGTTTCTGTGGCACAGACAGGAAAATGAACCGTAAGGCCAATATTTTCTGATCTCACAATAAGTGAAACAGAGTCCTGCCTCACATAATTATGAACATAAGAACTGGGCACGCTGATATTTTGAGGAGAATTTTGAGAAACAGCACATATCACAGTTTCAGTCGGATCAACCAGATCTTTGGATGAACTCATTGATGATGCTCGAACCGCTTCATTTTCAGCAATTCTTTTAGCATAAGAATTACAAAGATCAATGATCCCAGTCCAGTCAAAAAGATGTAGCCAAATACTAACAGAAGGAAGAGAAATATTAAGTTCATTTTCACCTTCAACAGATTTTAAGAAACATAAATGAAGGGCTGATGAAGCAGAGGAACTGCCAGTGCATTGTGCTAACAACACAGAACTAGGCAGTGAATATAGTGCCAAAGAAGAAAAACCAAAGTCCAATACCATAAGTGTCTCATTTACCAGAGATGCTGAACATTTAAACTTCACATCAATCTTGGCAATTGGTTCCAGCAGAGTTGAACCTTCTCTAGAATGATACAATTTTATCAACAAGGAATCAACAGAACATTGAACTTCCAAAGAGACAGTGCCTGAGGCAGCAGGTGAAACTTCACAATTTTCCTTTTGGCTCCTCTTCCACTGAAGAAAGTGCAAAACATCAGATCCAAAATTTTTGGACTGATCATCAACTGAAGAAAACTGATCTATGACATCTAGTAGCGCCTCAAATCCATCCAAACTGTAGCAGTCTATCATTAGAGACAAAAAATCAGATGTATTAATTGGTAAAATGAAATTAACAAACAAAAACATATGGCAAGTCATAAATTCAACCAGAGCATTTGAAAGCCAAAATATCATACCATCAGCAATAAGTTGACAATCGGTAATCCTTGACATGATGCATGTGGAAACAGAAGAGCTTTCAAAACAAGACTCGTCATCACAAGGTAGCCAAACCCAAAGATCTAAACTAAGTGCTGCAATTAAGGTGATATTACCACACCCGGTATCTTGATCAAGCTCTAAGCAACCATGTTCATCCTCTCTGCTTAGCAGGAACGATAGGGATAAGTCCCTTCCAAACATATTCAAACAGTGATTTGCTTTGGCAACTTTGTGTGCTGGAACCATATAGTCAGGGGGAATATTCATCATTGCATCATTTGGAGCACACTTATCAATAAAACTACAGAACAGTTGTTGAATTTCTATCTTCAGAAACTGATGGTCATCATGTTCCACAGGCAGAATCAAAGTGGAGTCCAGTATCTCAAATTTATATACTACATGACTCTTGTTTTCCATTTTCATAGGCTGCTCACTCAGATTTAAACTCCAATCTGGCAATGAAAAGTAACCAATTATAATGGCTAAAAACTCAGGAGGCAACATGCAGTATACATGCTGAATACCGATGCTGACTTCAAGTTCAGAAGGCAATGATCCAAATTTCCCTTTTCTCACACGTAAATTTAGAATGGGAGACAGATTTGGTAACGAGGGCCCCCAAAGAAACTCTTGAAAATTTTTAGTCCACCAAGACGATGTGAGAACCAATCCCTCAGCAGAACACAGCAGATCCATAGAGTCTTCATAAATTGAGAGTGAAGATTTCAAGGTTGGTAGTGCAACAGTTCCAACGATGCAAGAGGAATCATGAAAATGCACTCTGACTCCACAAAGATTTATGTCAATATTAAGTAAATTTGCATCACTAATAATTCCTGGTGCAGCAGATGTATCCACCACAGATGTGAACGTCAATGGTGAAGCATCAAAAGTTTTCAATCCATTCTTTAAACAGAATTTTGTACTTTTGATTTTTCTTTCCCTTAAATTAAATAATCTCCTCCAGTCAGCAATAGGGTAATGAAGTGAACTCTCTATGCTGCCAAGAGAAGCAGAATTGCAAAGAGTAACAAAGGGATAGTTATCCAAAGAAATGCTAGCATGATCAGAAGACCCAGTTTCAATGAAATTTGAGTAACCAAATCTTTCAAACTCTAAGCCAGCCCTTCTTCTAGGACTTTTAGCCTCTGTAACAAGGCTAAATGAGTCATCAGAAGTGAAGGGTGAACCATAAGCAGATAATTTATTGTAAAATCCAACTAATAACCCGACTATGTATGGATAGCAATGGAAATCAATATCATTCAAGCCAACGGTACACTTGTTAACAACTGTATCTGCCCTTCTGTAAGCTTCATAGTGCAAAAGAAAGCATACTTCAGTGAGTGAACGTTCTAAATTTCCATCCTGATTGCCATGTCGGATGCCCAAGTCTTCATGATTTGCAGAATTGGAAGAAAGTTGCTTCCCAGATAAACACAGAATATGGCCATCATTTTCACCTCTCAACGGGGAAGTGGTGATCTTTAATGCTTTTGTACAAACCCAGAACTCGTCAAATTGGGTATGAGATAACCTGCAATTAGAACAGCAGAACCATAAGCACAAAAGTTGTTTTGTTCTGAAAGTATCAGCATAAGACTCAAATGCAGATAACATATAAGTTCAAAATCAAACATCAAACAAATACCAGATATCTAATCCTTGAAGAGAGAACACGAGTTCAGAGCTGTTCTCTCCATCATTTGCGAGGTCAAAACAAAAACTGACCAAGTCCAATCTTGCAGAAACAGAGAAACCGAAACCAAAATCAGAAGCCCCAGGTCGATTTGTGATGACAACAGGTGAATTGGGGTTTTTTAGCATCAGAGGTTCAGACCTTGAACAAAGATTTTCCATATGTGCAATAAATGCCACGACTGACTCATATATTGGTGGGGAAAAGCTTGCATTAAGTGCTGATAAATTGACATAAACCTGAAATGGAAAAATATATCACCAAGTAAAGACAGCTGAAACCCTGAACCCTAAAATAATCTGCCACTGTAATCTACATTAAAATTTTATCCTTCACTAATATACAAACATTAACTAATATGCAAAATGTTTGCACAAATTAGTCTGATATACTTTTGACATACAGAAATATTCTGAGATTACAGTAATGCTAAGGGCACTAGCAAGTTTATCATAACACTTATTCATCAACTGATGTAGCATTTATACAATCACTTATCATGATAAGACATTAGCATGCTTACTGTATACTTATCATGATTAAATTAAACAATATATATTACTTACCAGGATCTGCAATATTAGTTACTACAATCATCAAGTAAAAAGTTGATATCTCAAGCATTACTCCCGAGATTATCACCAACAGAGGAAATTGGGGAGAGGGAAAGACAGGGAAGACTGTCTCCTCCTCCCTCCCTACCTCTACCTCCATGTATTACAATTCCTCTTGATATGGTTCCATAGTTAGCAAGTCCCTCTTAGATTCAGTTCAAATGATGTTGGCCAGTAGGACCCATTTTTCAAGACTTTCTATGAAATGAAAGAAGACCAGAGGCAATACCAAAAGACCACACGAACACAACAGCTACCAACCCTACTCCAAACCTGATGGTTTTTCCTAGTGGTTAATAAGATCTTAAAATGGATATAATATAGGTGATTGCTATGAACTATATTAGATCCCCTTCTTTCAGTGGGACCACTAGGTCGACTAACAAGAGCTAACATCTTTCATGCATGCTTGAGTTTAGTTTTTGTAGGGACTGAGGTATGTTGACAAGAGCTTCACCACTTGACTGATCCAGGGTTGCAAATAAAACATTTACGAGGTCAGCATGCCCTCCTTGAAGACTTTCTTGGTGGAGGGATATAATTTTTGTTGCTATGCATTTTGTTATAGAATTAACTGAGAGAAATTTACATAAAAAATCTGTCTATTTAATAGTAGCAATGCACAAATAAGATTTTAAATTAATTACCTCCAATTGTTTCAATACTGATTGATCAGAAATGATGCAGGATGCCAGGGCAACAGAAGCACAAAATTTCTCCAAGATAGAGATTGCTTGAGCATGTTGAGGGGTAATGAGAATTAACTGCAGCATGCGAATTTCATGTTTATGCATCCAATAATCAACATGGAATACAATATGAAACTAAACTAAAATGCCTGACCTCAATGTCATTTAATTTGACCTCAAAGTAATTATAGAGATCTTGAATTTGGAACCCCGTAAAAATATTAGAAGCTGAAATTGAGCTTGAGAACCGTTTTGGGATAGAAGATTGTTCTTCAATAATAGAAGCAACAGAATCCGCATCAAATTTAGAAGTATAAGAAAAGGATTTCAATTTCAGAACCTGCCAAATAAAGTAGATCACAGTTAGATAGGCAGAGTAGACATACTAACACAATCAATAACTCTCTGGCCAGCAGCAGAACAGATATTGTAATAATTTGTTCAGATTTTAGGTGAATTCTATTGTTTCAAGTGCAATTTGTCTACATGAAGGTTTCATAATAATTTGCATTGTATACGCATGCTTTTTGTATGAACATAAGCACCTTTGCTTCCATATGGACAAGGGGCATAGTTTACTCAAATTTCTAAACTTTTTACATGGGAGTTTGAAATCATTAGTTTTCAGTTTACCATTTAATTATTGCCTTTTAGACCCTTTTTCCTTGGTGTTCTTTGTTGTCCAAAAAAATAGCTCCAAACAAAGTCCACACTAACACCCTGCACAAGCACTCCCATGATCACAATAGCTAGCAAATCTCCACAATATCATTCTTGTAGCAGTCATAGTTGTGATGTTAATAATAATTATCCAACAAACAGAAGAGGGCACAACAATCTGCCAAATAATTTTACATAACAGAAAACTAAGCATAGCTACAGAACACAAAAAACCACAGAACATGATGTGCAATAGAACACAATAAAGAGGTGTTACCAATTTATGTTCTTCCTGCGTTGCTTTTCTCCAAGGAACATTAATTATAATATTGATGACATTAACATCCCAACTTAGCTTTTTATGACTTGATAAGATGTATCTGCACATAGAAGACATAAATTATGAGCTTCTACAAGTCAGAAATACAAATGGGACACGAGCATAAGACATGAAAGTGCCAAAGATATCAAAGTTCTTTTTAAGTACTAGCAAGAACCAAAATTCTAATATTCAATTTATTTGATCATACAATAATATCCTGTTTTCCACTACCACGAGTGGTTCTTTATATAGGCACCAAAGCCTAAAGTCCTAAACAATTAGGAATATGAATTTTAAACAGGAAAACCAACAAAGTACAAAATGAAAAGGGATGCTAATGAAGCTAGTTCAGCTACTAAAAAGCAATAAAAGAAGCGAAAGATACTAGAGAGCTTAAAAAATAAAATGAAACCAAGAAATCAAATATTATCAACAACCAACTCCAGAAGTGGAAAAGGAACTTACTCCACTTTTGACAATAAGCGAGTCCTGACATCTTCAATCCCATTTAGTGACAACAGAACCTGCAATAGGATTGATATTGTCAATAATGAAGAAAAAGACTGAGAACCTTCCAATAGCTAAACAAGTGTTTTTACAAATAATGCATCTCCTACGTATATTTGAATTTAATGATCAATAATAAGTTCTTGATCTTCCAAAAAAAACTTATTATAAGTGTGTTGATAAAACAAATAATAAATAAATGCAAGAAATGAAGTAATAAAAAATTGTTAGCAGGTGAACCACTTATTATAAGTGCAATACCCAGCTGCACATGTGTTGATAAAACTAAAGACAAAGATCATTAAAACCTGGAAGGCCCCAACAAAATATTAATAATAAAAAAAGCACCACAAAAGAGCATACAATAGTTGTGACAGAATCACTCACTTAAAGCAAACACAAGAGCCAACAAGCAGGGACAGGACCAAATCTAAAGGGTAAAAACTTACCCTTTCCAGTTGAAATTCAAAGGATTTGAAGACAGTAAAGAGTTCCCAGAGACTTAGAAACAACTCTAGATCACAAGAAACTTCCAGCAGTTGAAGCATGACCTGCATATGACATGGTTATAAAAAGGATATTGAAAAGTACAAAGAGCCAGGACTAGAATAATACCTTTACTGACAATTCAATATCCCGCTTTGGTGAAATGTCCACTTGAAATCTACATGAAGGAGGTTCATCTTCCCGCACGTTACCATCCGTAAGGGACTAAAAAAAGAATCCAGGTTAGGCTAAATGTTGATGTAGTCTCCTTTACATGTCTTGCAAAACAATGATAAGATGAATTCTTAAAATGGTGTTCATCATCCAACTCAAGAACTGATTAAATTCAAACAAATGATTTTCTGGATATCTTACCTTATAGATAGCACAAAAAAGACAGTTGAAGAGTTAAGGCTACTGCTAATATCAGTAATAAAATAACAGTCCCACTTATGCCCTATTACTTTTCACAAGGACCTCATGAACAAAGCAAATCCATAAAAGAACTCATTGAAAGTATAATAACAAACTAATTTTTGCACATTATGAAACACATTCCAAGGGGTCAAGCTCAAGAATCTCAAACCACTTCTAGACCCAGATAACAAAATTCCATCACTTCCAAGCCCAGATGGCAATCACTACTGTCTAAATAACCTCTTCACTTAAATAATGGATATCACTTCTGCAAAACTACTGGTATTGAAGACTTTGGATACAAACAGCTAACTAGTAGTGCACAAAAAAGAATCTAATAATGGTGTTTAAAAGATAAGTTTTTATTCAAGACTATGAAAAGTTACAAAACATAATACAAATTTTGATTCTTGGTTACTCAACATCATGACCAAGAAATTAAATTCTCTCATTAAGATAATTTGTAAAGCAAAGCAAAATCGGTATCAATGAATGTCTTTATGACAGGTTCACTATGCAATTCTTTACTATGGACTGTTACAAAATAGAAGATAAGATTAATGACCTAGGAAAAGCCTGCATTTGAACTATATCACACAGGCCCATGCTAGTGTTAAAATGCTTCAACTTTAATTGTCAAGAACATAACTAGTTTGCTCATGGAAAATGCACCTTGAATGCAGGTTTCCTGCCTGAGAAACATAGAAACATACCATTCATAATTCAGCTCAACCATGGCCGAGCTCTAAATTAGTTGTGGCAAACTACATTAGATCCTTTTCCTCAATTTCTTTTGTTTAGACTGAACTTTCCACAGTTGTCAATCTAAATTACTTCATCCCACAATATAGACAGTTTACTCTTCCTCTTTTTGGGTGCTGGAATTGCAAACCAATCACTCTCTTGCAAGAGTATATCCACAAGTCTACTAGCCAATCCATCATAGACTACCTTGAAACAGACAAGCCATTTTTTATCTGGCCCCTTCTATGTTTCCACATATCCATTTCGACAATGCCATCCTATCCACATTCCATGGATGTGATGCTCTTAATTTTCCCAGCACTAACACTAACAATCAAAGAGGATATCTACCCTAATACTTAAATTGACCCTTCAGCTGATTAAAGGCTTTGAAATCCCATAGCATGCTAATCATGCTTTGATATCCTAATCAACGTATCCCTCTTTTTCTATGATGAAACCTAGGTATAGAACTAGCTATCCAAAACTTGTAGTAGCCAGGAAAGACAATGAACTTGGAAACCTAAGTAAACAGGTTATAAGAAGGCATCTTTGCACTCCTATAATTATTTACTTATCCATTATCCTTCCACCATTTTGCAATTAAACTTGCTCTTCCACCAAGTGCACTACCAACATCCAACTCTAACCTTTAAGTTTCCAAAAATTGGTGAAACACACTGTTTGTCAAAGAAGTCAGGGGATTATGGTATCCTCAACAGACAAACAATAGTTTTCAATTGAAACTGATTTAGACAAGATCCACAAGATCATTTATGATGCATCACTGGAACTGAGACAGAGACCTAATATGTTCTCTCAAAACCACTATTTAGAATCACAGTTTAGATGTAGAAAATATGGTTGATTAACAAAGGGGAGAGAACCTCATCAAAACAGAAAGAAGAAAATATTTTCAAAATACACATAGCTTGCAACATGTATAGCTGGGATATAAGAATACAAACCCTTCCTATCTGTAGAATGACTCTCTTGTTACATGGATCAAACATCTCTCCTGATCTAAAGTGGCAAACAACCGTTGCCAACTCTTCCCAAAGCTTGCATTCAATGACTAACTCATTAAAAATCAGGTCAGCAATTTTTTTAGAGTAACTCCTGTAAAAAAAAAAAAAAGCACAATCAGTGTGATTGAATGTCAATGGATGTAAAAGCAAAAAAAAAAGCAGTGATAACACAAAGAATATACTATTCAGTCAAAAACCATTGATCAAACATTAGCAAACATTGGTAATATTATAGAATTTGACAACACATGACATCCACTGGCAATATAGATAAGTAACAATATGCAAGCAATCATGGACCAGCTTAGAAACCAGACAAGCAGCCCAAAAATATGAAGCTACAGATATAAACCACTCAAAAATACCACAATGGAAGCGTCTCCTTCCAGAATCTGTCTGCATGCATGCAACATTTGAGAAGATTCTAGAAAAGGGCTACAAATATAAAATTATTTTTTTAAAAATAAAATAAGTGACTAATTTGTTAATCTAGAGAGATATGAAAGAACAGTAACCATACTTGCTCTGCAGTGTTGCAGTAATGCAACCTACAGTAAACTTCATTGCACATGTAAACATCTTATAATTTGCATCAACATCACCACTAGATAAAACAGATGGCTGGAACTCCGTTGCTTCATATATATCCTGAAAACAGAAGGAAATTAGATAAATTAAGATCTAGATCTAAATTTTGTTTTACTTTTTTGCTCCAGATTTGAACCATCAACAACTTGACACACTTACCTTTACGACTTCATCAGAAACAACACCAGAGAACTGAGTTGAATCATCGGTTCCACCAGCACCAAGCATGCCTCGGGAGATCCAATTCAACCATCCACGGGACCCGCTTGATGAGCGTTCATCATTTTGTGACTTCTCAATGAAACTATGGGCACCGTTAACTACCATATTTGAAGATAAAGAGTTCGATAAAACTTCCTGTGGCCAAATAAATAAAACATTATTTTAATTAACTAACTGACTAAAATGTTGCTCATAAAGAGCTCTAGTTGCTTTGAGAAAAAAAAAGAATGCTGCTTTATAGAGCATTTTAAAACAGTCAAAATTATACTCCCACAGCTCCATAATATTTATGGTATGAAAATCAAGAAAAAATTTTATTCATTTTTATGAAATTCAAAGTATAAAAGTTTATAACCAATTTGCAGGAACTAAAAAATCTATAATAAAATGTAAGATATTATTTTTTCTATAATAATAAATGAATTAAAATTTTATCAATTTGTATACCATCTATTATGGGACAAAGGATATTGATAAAGTATAGATTGTAAATGTACCTACTGTCCTACTACTTTAAGAAGCTAAATCTCTCATATGAACACAAACCAAATCCCAAATCCCATGTGCACAAATGCTTAAGCATGGAACCAATCCAAATATATTAATTGATAACACTCTGCAGAGTAATTTCCATAAGTTAAGATAACAAATACCTGGAGCTTAAGTTCAGCCACAGACCTATAACTTAGGATATCATCTATATCAGATTCTTTCTCCATTTGCTCCAAGTCCTGAATAATATATTCATCGATTGCCTGAATGACAAAGTTCAAAACATAAACAAAGCAATAAGAGTTAGATAGCAACCAGCCTTGACCTCGGTTGATAAAAAGGCAAACCTCATAAATAGAGGATAAGATGAGGAAATTATGTTTATGTGGATAAATCATAAACCAGAAAAATTGCCTCAACTTTATTTCACACACATCCTTTTTTTTTTGGAAAGCTTTGATTTATATATCATGCATTTCAAATTACTGGATCTATATCAGATTCTTTCTACATTCACAGGATAAGAATTTTTGTTGGGTGTTTGGAGGATGTGTATCAAAATTTGGAAAACAAAGGTTATAAATCAGATCAGATTTAAATGGGATTTTCATGCATAGCCTAGTTATTTCAACAAATCATACCAACAGACTTAATCACATGGAAACAGAATTGGCTGATAGGATTTAAATCTAAAACGAAGTGAGAGTTTATAGAGTGCAAATCAAACTTTGGCTGGATAAAACAAAGTGATGGGAGAGCTAACTAAGATGATCACTGGAGCTTTGCTTGGACTTCCACAATTTTAAGATAACTAAGCATCTTAGCTAGCATGTTTAAGCATCTGTTCTCATAATTCAAACACAACTTTCCAATCCATTCACCCATTGAGCTAAATTATAATATCTAGAGAACTTCAAAGCTACACCATATAGCCTATTTTGGATAATTCATTTGTGTTCATGATAAAGAAACAAGAGAAATCACCTGTTCTCGATGGAGAAACTCTAGTTTAGTCTGGTATAAATTAATATACTTTCGGCGAAAACTCCTGAAATAAGAAATCAAGATAGAGAAAGAAATATTCTCAAAAACTAAATTTTACAGAAGTTACAACAAGCATATTACTGAGGCAAAATGTTAGTGCTTTCCAAAATATTTAAGATAATTAAATATTTGAGCAGAAAGGCACACACATATATTTATAAACTTCAATTCATTCAGTAGATGAAAGAAGAACAGAGAACTAATCAAAGTGGTTTACAAAATAAGGCACAAACTCCTCTTGTCTTCTGCCATTATACACATACATGGGATTTGCTATGAACTGAAGGCTGGCATGTGAGATAGATTGCTTAACTTCAGAATCATTCAGAAAGAAATGTGGGATTTGCTAGTTCATCGTTAGCCAAGGATTTTTTTTTCGTTATCTTTTTTTATGAAAGGGGAAATGAAGTTAAAAGAATTATAAAACAGAGAATAGATTCACATGGAACTTCATTACACCCAGGAAGATTAAACTATGAAGCTCGGAACAAAAGAGTTCCAATCGCTTTGAATTCCTCCCACAAAAGATACATTACATTACAAGGAAACCAAGAAAAGTAATCTACTCCACAACAGTTTGTCTGAAAAGAGTGATTCGGAAGATTCATAAGTTCCATTCCATCAATGAGGACAAAAAAACAGAGAGTGAGAGAGAGAGATGGGGAGCATTGTATAGTCTCAAAAACAAATATAGACAGCAAGACAAAAGTAATCAGAGGAGGGTATATATTCCCCACCCTCATGTTCATACCTGGCATCTGGAATTACATAACAGGTTAAATCACGATGGAAAATAAACTTACAGTCTCTGTCCTAAATATCTCCATGAAGTTTTCTTCAACTTCAAGCGAACATCTGCCAGAATGGATTCTTGAGCATAGTGCCACCATAATCTTTGCCATCCATCCTGTTTTCTCGATAGAGGACAACCCCAAGGACGGTAACGTCCATACCTACACCACTCACAAATGTGTCAAATTTACAACCACTTTCAGTTTTTAACATTACAAGTACTTGAAAGTTGTGTCGCAATCTTTCATCAACCTTGTAGAAGAACAAACTGAACAGTGTCACAGCCTTCTTAAAAGCATCCTGATCAAAAAAACTAAATGGAAGGCCATCTATGTCTATAGATATATTGACAGGGATATATTGTGAGGGCAGCAGATAGAAAAGCAAAATAATGGATGCAAGACAGAACTTCAATTTATGTCATTGTAAGCCTTTCCCTTTCTTAAAGAAAGAAAGAAGCACAAAACACACTGCCCTCTTAAAATGGTTACACCATAACTGTAAAGTTAAGACCTAGGGATGCCTCATCACCTTTAACAAAATAGCTAGTGTTAATTTTACAAAGAATTACAATCCAAATAAATTACTTTGCATGCATCATTGACCAAAGGGAAGCTATGAACTAAGCTAAGAAGTTCAGGGACTAAGTGTAAGAATATATTTACAAGAGAAATTGTAAGACCCCTCCAAGGTCCAAAAACCCCTCTATAAAGCCTCAACCAAACTCCTCATCTATAACCTCAGAGGGCCATATTTTCCCTCTTGTTTAAATTTTCCAGTCTAGTTGCATGCGAGATAAAAAAAACTTGGAAATGTTGTGTTAAATAGTTGTGTGTTAAAATCTATCTCACATCACTACAACAAATGGGACCAGGTAAATATGTAAAAAAATTATTAGATTAATTAACACCAGAGGATAAAAAAAACAAGAAAGATACTAAACTTACTTCTCCCGTAAACTGCTCGTGCTTAAGTAATCTGATAAAATCAATATTCGCTGCAACTGAATCTCATTTAAAGACACAGCCTAGGTAAGAAAAAATTAAGAGAAAAACAATACATAAATACAATGATACTCAACACAATATGCACTGTTTACATAAGGGCATGCAGAAAATGGAGATTTTACATCAATGATATATGCCTCAAACTACTAAACCAACCAATTCATTTAGGTCGGCCCTGATTGAATACTGGGGCAAATCACTGTCAAGCTTTCCTGCTCTGTTAACCTGCAGTTCAGAAACAAACTTCAGTAACCTGCAGTTGTTACGACTAAGAATTCTACAAACTTAGTCCATGCTTATTTTTTTCATTCAAGGGGAAAATTGATTTCAATGTACAAGTACATATGCAACTCATATGATAAAAGAACAGATTATTCTGGTAGAAAATGATATCCCCCTTCTATGGCATAAATCATTTTCATGTGTTTAAGGGACAAGATATGAATACATCAACTCCTCATTTTCCCAAAAGATTTCTGAGAGTTTAGGTTAAAAAAGAAAAATTCTTTAAATTTCTACCTTTTTTTAACATTGTGCTCTAAAAAGTGTGTTATAGAAAAGATAATTATTTAACGACATGCATTATGTACGAAGCAAAAAAATCACTTCTAATCAAGCCTTATACCCCAAGTGACACTGATACATTGAGTGGCTGTAATAAGTAGTCAAACTCATTGCCTCCATTTCTTGCACTGCACCAGGATTTGGAGTCCACAGCATCATCCAAACCCATTGAATCAATATCTCCTTTCGATGTGGTACAATAAATTTCCAAGCCTTCAATACTCGCAGTTTTGTTTACTTGGCCACCTACCATCTTCGCACCAAATGATCTGATGTGATAAAAATGATAAACATCAATTGAAAAAAAATGAATAAATGAAAATTTTATTTTAGATGAAAGAAAAACCCAGTATATATGAGAAAATTTCAAAAACTTATTTTTTCAAAGAGAAACACAGAAAGGTGATGAACAAGAAAATCAAGCAAAATACACAAAATCAAGTAAAATACAGATTTCAATAGACAATGACCTCTGAAATCTGCACAAACGCCATGAGAACTATTATAAAATGCTCACAAATTCACATAATAGTTTTCAAACATGTAGAATACAGCCTCATTTCTCAACTTGTAGTTACTCACAGATTCACATAAAAGTAAAAATTATGAGAACTATCATAACTACAAGAACACCAGGAGTTAACCTAAAAAAATTACCCAACCAGATTTTGCTTTACCGTCAAGTTGGAAAACTGCAACCCGAACAAAACCTGTGCCTGGAAAGCATGTTGGAAAAATGAAGAGTTACAACCTGCACTTCAGGTAGAGCCTTTACAATGAAAAAACAACTCGGCACTGTCTAGTTTGATTGGTGATGATAAAAAAGGAAGAAGAAAAGGAATACTCGGCCCTTCTTGCATTAACAAAAATAGCATATGCATGATACAAAGAATAAGGATATCCGTTCACAACATAAGCGAAAGCAATCCAGGGAGCAATAAATGTATCAAAAGAAAACTATTAATTACCAATATGACATAGTACGACAAAAGGTGAAGAGGAACAAGGAAAAGTACAGGTAGATTGTGGATTAAGCTCACCGAGTCAAACTGCCTTTCACTGTATTGGACATGAAAATTTCTAATTGAAAGTTGGATGCTATCAAGAACCTGGAAGCAAAACAAGGAACTCAGAGAATAGCAAATATATTACAATTACATCTTCAATTTTAACTGTTTCATTACATATAAAAAATGAAATCCGATGGGCTACAGTGAGCATAGTAACTAAACAATTTGTGAGCACAATGACCGCATAATCTAACACTCACAACAGCCTGTAATACAGCAATACAAATGTACTCATGACTGTATAAACCCATAAATAGCAGCACAATTAAGATATTTATTATTGTTTCTACAAACATAACATATATTGAAATACAACCCAAAACAAAAGGTTTATTGATTAAAAGCCATAATGGATAACAAGAAGGCAAATGTTACCTTTGCAGTAATATATGAGATAAATGATTTCCCCGCCTGATTATCTACAGGAAAAAAAAATGCCAGGCAAGAATAAGAATCTCCTGAACTAAGCATAAGAAGTCATCTCACAGAAAGAAAATATATCATGAGTCAAAAAAAACCACCAAATCAGATTACACTGTGATATGTGATCAGCCATGCCCTCTCTCACAACCATTAAGTTTTGGAATCTTTAAGTTGTCAAAACAAAACTTTTTCATGGATCAAAATTTCCAGAGAGGAGCATCTTCATGAATAATCAAATGAAAGGGCTTACTCTTGCTGAAACCAAATAAACCACTGATGCTTGAAAGTAGAGTGCAAACAGCTTACCACATATGCGCTTTGACAATTTTGAAAGCTCTGCGGCAGCAAGTTGAGCTTTTTTAGCAGCAAATTCCCGTCTTTCAACTGCGTCCAAATTCCACTATGATAGGCAGGCAGGGGAAAACAAAGTAGCAAACATTACATATTTGGCGCATGTATGCATATAACTCCAAAGCAAAAGATTTATAATTTATTTCATTCTACTTTTCTTATAATCAAAACTGCAAGCTCATAAAAAACACAAACATTGTCTAAAAAAAAACCCAAGATTCATAACTACCTCCTGATCTTCCCGTTGGGACAAGCAAATGAAAACGTCTTCTACAGCAATAATAATGGGGTGATCCCACCCAATCTTTTTCCACGAAAGCTTAATGCTTAACCTCCCAACCCGACCTAAACAAAACAAAAACGAAGATTACAGGCGAAAAAAACAAGTTCCATCAAAATCAAATAATAAATTCATCATACCTTGCTTAATCGAAAAGGGTAACTGGAGATAATCGAAAGCTTCCGGAATCAAATCCACATTCTCCAATAACACCTCCTCTGGATTATTAATTATTCATCAAAAACACAAATTATCATAAAAAAACTGCACCTAAACCCTAAGCCATAAACCCTATGCAAAGACTTTTTATTACAATAATACCCTTTAGGCATCATCAATTTCTATAATAATACATAGATAAATAAATAAATAAATAAGCATAAAAATTACCGTTCCAGAGGCTGAGCTTGAGCTGTTCTTTTTGGATATTTTTAAAGTAACGGCCTAGATAACCGACCAGAACGCGATGGACCAGTCCTTCAAACATTCTCTTCTTTAATTGAACTTTATTTATAATCAACTAATGAAAAAAAACAATCGCTTCTTTGATTTCACTGCAATACAAAGACAGATGGAGAGAAATCAGAATTTGAAATGAGGAGAGAATTTTAATTTATTAACAGACTAAAAAAGAAACCCTAGCTAACAACCATAAAAATATCAAAATTTTAAAAAAAAAATCGACAACGATCAGATTTTGAGATTGGAAAAGGAAGAAGAAATTGAAGATGCAATTACGATGAAGAAATGAATTGAAAGGGAGAAGAGGGGTATTTTAAGCAGTACTTGACCAGTGATAGAGAGGGAGAGATGGTAGATGGTGTGAGCTCTGTGGATTGCAGAAAATGAAAGGGAACGGTTCTTTGTTTTCTCGTGGATCGGGCGGGTGGGTCTAATGGTGCCCACCCGAAATGTAAAAGGGCCTTGGGCTTGATCTTGAGCTTGACAAATCGGTGCGGGCCGTTGGGTCAGAGCTAGCGGCTTATTGGTCTTCTCCTCCTAAAATTCATTAACTATAATAATTGTTAGATATGATAGTTTTAATTAACATATTATTTTGTTTTTTAAAAATAATTGTAAAACTCGATCTGAAAATCTATCTATGATGAGATTCAGGTCACGGAGGGTTGATTCCCAAAAAAAATTAAAGAAATTAAATTTAAAAAAAAAAAAAAACAAAATCCAAGGATGGCAACACCAGCAGAAATTCCAAATGTCAAG
>Ga0307515_10004140_pt1 | contig 30206 bp, 22 predicted proteins | sample 17_EM_MG_FD_194513 | JGI IMG/M metagenome (GOLD analysis project Ga0307515, IMG submission 194513) | Populus trichocarpa ectomycorrhiza microbial communities from riparian zone in the Pacific Northwest, United States - 17_EM | ecosystem: Host-associated > Plants > Roots > Unclassified | place... | reverse complement strand
AAAAGAAGGTTTTTTTTTTTTTATATCCTTGGAAATTGAAATACAAGAGAAATATGTTACTCCTCATCAACATTCAAGATAACAACTTGATATAAGTTTGTTTACCTTGAGCATTGTAATTGAATATCTAAAAAATAAAATTTTCTTTGCAAGTTAAACAAGCATGATTTAAGAAGGAAATGTTTATGAAAAGCTTAAGATGTAAAAAAAGTCTATAGAAGTTAAGCAAACAAGATTCAAAAAGGAAGTGTTTATGAAAAGCATGGAATGTCGACCTCTTTAAAGACCTTTTTGATATGGTCCAAACCAAGGTTGTCAAAAATGTTTTTTTAAAATACATGGAAAATACAATGTAAACTTGGATCATAAAAACATAAAATCATAAGGAACTTAAAATTAATGACGAAAACTTAAAAATCAACTCAAATTGTTGGGTTAAGAATAACAAGGGGTTTGCTAATCTATTTTTTGAACATAAAAATATGCTTAATTGTTTGGTTTTCTTGGTTCTAACTCCTAAGAAATAATAAGATATTCTAATATGAACTTAGAATGACTAGAAAGAAATATTCAATTCCTATCTAACTGAACAATGTAAGAAGAAGTTTAAAATGAAAATTTAAAGGAAAAGATTTAGTTCATATCTAACCAATCATGATTCTATAACAAAATTAGCAACACAAACTTATTATCTAAATGCACTTAGTATCATAGAAATACAAAATCAAAGGACAAAAAAGAGAGGCAATAGATGATACATACTCGACTTCGTGTTTCCTAGCAAGATAGGTATATTTATTAGCATTCATTTTGGTTATGACAAAAGGTTTCTTCAATTCGGAAAGAGTGGGAGTCGTCATATATCTAACTATAACAAAAAAACTAATTAAATAATATAATAAGCAACATTGCAATTTAAAAGAACAACGAAACACTAAATTTCTTCAGTTTAAGCAATAAAATTATGATTCAGAAAAATTTAATACATAAAAAATGAGATCAAATCAAAATAATATCTAATAAGGCTATGTTGAAGAAGAAGAAGAAGAAGAATAGAGAGAAAATCCTTTGCAACAATTTTTTTACGGGACTGAAAAAGAAAAGTAAAGGGAATTATAAGAAAATGAGATATCAGAGATCGATTAGAACGATATGTACCCTTGGAGAAAACTAGGGTTTGGCCATTAAGTTGGTCTAGGTTTCCAACATCTTAGTGACGTGAGTGAGACTGTGAGACAATATCCTGATATCCACTTTCACCTTTACTAGGGTTTTGTTTGGTTTAATTGGGAGAGAAAGAGAGTTAATTAGGGTAGCATTTGTAATTCAAAGAAAATCATGATTTTACTTTATTTTACTAGTTTTACATAATTTCAGTCCAATATTATTACTTTTAAATTTTTACATGATTTTGTGTGATAAGTATATGCTGACTCCTAAAATCATATGATTTTTCAAGTCAACTCGTGATTTTGACAACCTTGATCTAAAACCTTATGAATGCATGTATAAATGAGTCTTAATTTTTTCTTGGAAAACAAGAGGTAGAGCCATAACATATACAATTTGAACAAATTCATTCAAAAGAAAAACAACAAATTATAGTAGACAATGATGGTGTTAAAATGCTAAAAAACAAATTAAAAGTAAAGTGAAAGATTGTAAAGGTTTCGACCACAACGTAAGATAACAATATAAATTGGATAAATTGAAAATAGACTTGGGGAGTAGAGTGGTCATTTTAGAAGACCTATGTCGATTGGGCTTTGAACTCAATTGACTCTAGAAAAAACTAACCTATAAGCTATAATGCAGCTTCCATATAAATACAGAACATAACAGTTACAAACACACATCAAAAGACCTTTATAATCTTATCACAAGTCCAAACAATATGAAAAAGAAAGTAGTTTGGATATTATAAGATAACAACACAGAGAGGTAAAATAACCAAGGATTGCATACTCAAACTAGACATTTAGCAATTCCTAGTGGTGAGAGGTTTAAGATATCTAAAGTTCAATTTTTTAACTAATAAAATGTCCTAACATGGTTTATGAATGTGAACAGCAACACAAAGTTACTTAAACTCAAGCATTTTTATCAAAAACATTTCACAATATTTTCAGTTTTACAAACATTCACATACCAAAATCAATCACATTAAGAGATATCTCATGCATGAACATAAACAAGCATAGGACACAACCCTTACACTTAAGCAAAATCATTTATGACATATACCATAACAAATTAAAATCACAATAAAAAATGGAACAAGAATACCACTTTCATGAACATAAATGAAAGAAATGGAAAATAACAAAACTAAAAATGATAAAAAAAAAAGGTATACCTAAATTGGTCATAAATCTGAATTGGAAAAAATAGAAATAGGGATATACCTCACCTTTTTTTATTCTCTCAAAGCCTATGGTCTTCTCTTCCTCAGTTTCTTTCTCAATTGAAATCTTAAAACCCTAATTTAGTTTTTACACTTTCAGTTTTACCTTTTTTTTTCTTTCTCTCTGATGGTCACTCATTATTGCTCTTATCTCCCCCGTTTTCTTTCTGAAAACCCTGACTTACCTACCTATTTATAAAGAAGAAAAGGAGTTTAGACCGTGGACACTTTGTAACATACAAGCCCTAGGACTATTCTTAGCTAATCCTTACCGTGAAAGAGGTAAAGACAAATTGATAGCTAGATGAGGTAGTGCAATGTATAGGTAGGATCGTAGGTGCAAAATGAATAAATCACTAAAAAAATGGGTATACTGCCAGCTATAAGGTTTGTCTTGCCTAAGTAAACATAAATGACCCCAAAATCAATAGGATCAACACTTAAATTGGGTTCAATAATGCCAAAATTAACAAAAGTGATGAGAGCTTAGTTGGTCTTAATGAGAGAGGATGATCAACTAAATTCGGTTAAGGTCTTGTGATGCAAACCTCATGATCATATGATCACGCAACCCACAATCAAGATTTGTTATCTAATCTTAGAAAGCCGAAAGAGATCAGATATGAGTGTAATATAATGGAAACATATTCCAAGACACCAACACTATTGAAATGAAGTCGAATGACACCATAAAGCCAGTTAATCTTTGATAAGTCAGATTCAGTTTGTTCAAAACAAAAACAAATGCAAGAATCTCTCTCACACGTTAAACTGAAAAGTTTAGAAGTATTATTCATTAAAAATTACCAAAATTTAGGCTTACAAGAGTTCAAGTATTTCTGAAAAATTAACCATAATAGATCTACCCTTGCGGGCTGAATTGACTCATAGAATTGACCCAAAACCTATATTAGTAAGCCCAAACCCTAATCTAAACAAGCTTTGGGCTATAGCTATAGCTGGAATAATAAAAATAAAACCATTAAGTTAATTCCCTATATTGTTATAAGAAAAAAAAACAATACAAGTCTAATATAAGCCTTGTTTATAGCCTAAAATGCTACCGAATGATCCTAGAAACTAATCTGTCATTAAATACTACCAGCCCTTCTTTCCTTGTGTAGTTAGGATGAATAAGGAATCCTTATAAGAAAAGAATTTTGGAACATTTATGAATCATTGCCACACTTGAAAATTATATTGAAGACCATTTAAAGATCCTTGTATAACTAGAAAATTCTCAAAACAAGTTGCCACATCCTTGTAGGAAAAGGAAGTCCATAAGTTAAAAGAAAGTAAATAATAAAATTTGTATAGCCTGTTCCAACCTATATCACAAGTCCTTCCCAATCTCCAAATCACCTAAACTTTTACCCCAATATAGAAAAATACCTATGAAAACTTTTGAAAATGTTTTAGCTCGATCTAATGGTTTGATTTGGAGTTATGGTCAATAGCGTAAAACTGGACAATATGAAATTTTACTCCAAAATCCGAATCTAACCTTGTTTGGATCATGTCATTCCCTCTCTCTTCAAGATGATTCATCCTTAAATCACCAACAAGTTTAATGGACAATTTTTAGTTTGTTGTTGAAGCCTTTAGAGTTCTCTTCTTGCATGTATTTGCCTCCAACAACATTGTATGAAAGTAGTAGCCGATAATAATTTCAAAAAAGCACGTCTTGCTATCCATTTGTGTGTATATTCTTGGATGATAATCATTGTTGAACTCTTTTATTTTTCATCCTTTTAGTGTTGAACTGAAGCTCTTTATTCTTCACATTCTTTATTAGTTTCATTATAAATCTTTGCAAGTCATTCACCCTTGCGCTCTTTATCTAACCTCATAAAAGCATTATGATTATAAATATTTGAAACTCGTAACCTTCATTTTTTCCTTACTTATATTAAATTTCTTCCAATCAACCCAACTAATTTGTTGCTTCATTGAATCCATATAATCTTTTAGCTCCTTCATCACCCTAAGCAGCAACTCAAGTTGTTTGGTGAAAGCTTGCATCTTTCAGTTCTTTCAAAACTAGAACTCCAACCAATCCAAGTCAAAGGTTTCATAATGCAATCCAATTATGAATATAGACTCAAGAATCATGCAAAACTATGATTACAATTTCACGAGTAGTAATTCAAATTCATACGAATTGTGGACAAAATGAAGACGCGAAATGAAATAGAAGTAAAAATTAATATAAAAAAAACACTTATTTGACTCCTAAATAACCCAAATATAATATAAACAAATTGTTTTGGTCTAAACATAGAGTAGAAAAACATGTTTTGGAACTTGACACAAATCTGACCTATTACGTAATTTTGAAGCACCAGAATTAAAACTAACTCCTAATGATATGAAAATGATCTGAAATTCAATATGTAGTATCTTGATATACAAAAAAATACAGATCTAAGTTTATAGGTCATTCTCTAATTCCTAGATATTGAAAACCATGTATAATCAATTTGCAGCAGAATTAAACCTCGAATTGAAACCTTAAGAAAATGATATCAAAATAAGAACAAATTTAATATGTAAGCAATATATGAAATTTCAATTAATTATGAGGTGGATTGCTTAGGGTTTTCTAAGAGTTGCGTTTTTATGGCAGAATTGCAACAAGCTTTGAATAACATATATATATATATATATATATATATATATATATATATTAAATGTTATGTTACTGATATGTTTAGGGATAGTAACATAATGAAATATATTTTGTTGTACTAGTATACTACAGACACAATGAAGAAGAAGAAGAAGAAGAAGAAGAAGAAGAGGAATATTGGCGCAAACACTGAAAACTTAACAAAACACTAGGAAATTTTTTTTTCAAAAAGCTATGACTTGTTCTTAGAGCCTAGCTTTGATACCAACTGATGTGAATCTCAAGATCACATGGTCATGCAACCCACAATCAAGATTGAGATATGATCTTGGAAAGCCAAAAGAGGTCTGATAGGGGTGTGACACAATGAAAACTTGTTTCAAGGCACCAACACTATTGGATTGAAATCGAATAACACCACGAAGCTAGTTAATCTTTGATAAGTTAGATTCAGTTCATTTAAGAACCAAAGAATGCAAAAATCTCTCACACACGTTAAACTGAAAAGTTTAGAAGTATTATTCATCAAAAGTGACATGAAGGCCATTATAAGAAAATGATTTATTCCTAACTTTTATTAAATAGAGCTCTTTCAATAATTAGAGAGGTTACATCAGGGTTCAAAAATTGTGAAAGATTACCACAAGAAGATAGAGATTGCAATGATCAAAGCTAATATGGCTAAAGATAGGGAAGCTACTATGTCTAGGTCTCTTAATGAGCTGAATAGAGAGATAGCTAATGTTGTTGAGTTATAACACTATATGGAGGTAGATGACATGATTTATATGGGTATAAAAGTGGAGAGACAACTCAAAAAGAAAGGACATGTTCGGTCAGCATTCAATTCAGGTTTTTTATCTCCATGAAAGTTGAATTTGAGGGGAGAGGGGGCTACCCAACCAAAACCTTTTGTCCCTACCAAAGCTAAACCATCTAAAGCTAAGGTTAAAGCTTTTGTGAGTTTCAAAAGTAAATCTGACACTCAACCTAAACGTACTAATGATGTTAAATGTTTTAGGTGTTAAGGGCTTGGACATTACATTTCAGAGTGTCCAAACAAGAGGATAATGGTGATGATAGACAATGGTGATGTGGAATTCGAGAGTGAAAAATCAAATTGTGAAGACATTCCACCATTTGAGGTTTGTACTAAGGATGAATTGGCATTACCTATTGAGGAGTCCTTTGTTATAAGGCATACATTTTAGGTTCAGATGAAGGAAGATGAAAGTGATTAGCAAAGGGAAAACATCTTTTATACGTGATGCTATGTACAAAATAAAATGTGTAGTTTAATTACTAATGTGGCTAACATTACCCTTGTTAGTAAACTAGATTTGTGTATTGGTAAGCACACTAGACCTTATAGATTGCAATGGTTGAATGATAGTGATGAAGTGAAAGTGACTAAACAGGTTATGGTTTCGTTTTCAATTGGAAAGTATGTTGATAAGGTTTTATGTGATGTTGTACTAATGCAAATGAGTCAAATCTTATTGGAGAGACCATAGAAATGTGATAGGAAGGCAATTCATGATGGGGTTAAAAATAGGTATACCATTTTAAAAAATGGTAAAATCATCATTACTATACCTCTTACACCTAAACAGGTATATAATGATCAAATAAAGTTAAAAGGTGAGCATGAGGCTATGGAGAGTGAAAATCAAAGTGAGGAACAAGGGGGGCAAGAACCATCAAATTTGGTCAGAACCCAAAACACTACTGCAAGCCATTTACCCACCCATTTAAACAAAAACAAACATTCAACCAACACTCCAAACAAATTAGACCATTCAGCCACTACCTAAAAACACCCAAATTTGGTCATAAGTGGATATAAGACAAGAGGAGTGAAAAAAATCAGTAAGTGTGATAAAAATTGTGTGGTAAAACAAAAACAATAAACAACCTAATCTTTGTGCTAGGAAGGGTAAGGTCAAATCTATATTTTTCACTAATAAGCCAATGATTTTACTTATGTACAAGGAGAATTATTTTAATATTAATGATCTTGATCATGTTGTGCCTAGTGTTGCTATTTCTTTGTTGTGGGAGTTTGAAGATGTGTTTTCTAAAAATATACTTAACGGATTACCACCCTTGAGGGGAATAGAACATAAGATTGTTCTTCTACCAAAAAATGTGATTCCTAATTGACTAGCCTCCAGAAGCAATCTCGAGGAAATAAAAGAGCTTCAAAGGCAAGTTGATGAGCTGATGGAGAAAAGGTACATTCATGAGAGTATGAGCCTGTGTGTTGTGCTAGTGTTACTTGTGCCTAAGAAGGATGGAAAATGAAGGATGTGTGTTGATTGTCGAGCCATCAGCAACATAATGGTAAATTATAGACATCCCATTTCTAAGCTTGATGACATGCTATATGAGTTACATGAATCATATATTTTCTTTAAAATTTAATTTGAAAAGTGGGTAACATCAGAGTAGGGTGAAAGAAGGTAATGAGTGAAAAATTGCATTTAAGACTAACCATGGTTTGTATGAATGGTTAGTGATGCTGTTTGTACTTACAAATACACCTAGTACGTTTATGCATTTAATAAATCATGTATCATATGCGCTTATAGGTAAGTTTGTGGTTGTGTATTTCAATGATATTTTGATCTATAGCAAGAACCTAAAGAAGCATCTTGATCATTTGTGTAATGTACTTAGTGTGTTGTGTAGTGAGAAATTGTATGCTAATCTTAAGAAGTGTACTTTTTACATGGAGAAAATTGTGTTTCTTGGCTATGTTGTAACTACACTAGGTATTAAGATGGATGAGGAGAAAGTTAAGGCCATTTGGGATTGGCCTACACCAAAATCGGTAAGTGAGGTAAGGAGTTTTCATGGGGTTTGTTGTTACACATTTTTGAGCCCCACGTGCTGGAGATGGTGTGTACCTCTTTTGAACCAAATGTAGGAGTTTAGTTCATGATTGTTGAGGAATTGACAAAAGCAGAGAAGAAAAAAGTGTTTTTCTAACCCTGTTTTAGCTGTTTCCTGCTCTCTTTATCCTCCCTCTTTTGATGTCGAAATCGTCAGGTTTCTTAGGCTAACTAGGAGTTTTCATAATGCTAAATTCATTCCTTCTTTATTTGGTCTTTATGTTTGGATAAATCTCTCAGAATTTACACTAAAAAACTGATTCTGCTGCTCTCGCAATTCTGTTGTAATACCAATTTTGTTCCAACTTAGACTTTGATTCTGACTTGGTTTTGTGCAATATCTAACCATCCCAGCTATATTCCGTCATTCATGACATGTTAAAGAATTGATCTGCACCTTTTTTGGGTCCTAGGGCTCACTGTTCTTATGTCAAACTCTCATTCAGATTGACATGCTCGACATTGTCAGTTTCCGAATCAGATCGAGAGATCTTTTTGACCAACTAGATTATGGTCAGTTTCTGTTCTTCAAAAAACTTTATCTCACTTTGAACCCTTCATAAAAGTTGTAGTACTATATGTGTAGATGAATTTGGGTTTTTGAATCTCCTGATTTCGATATTAGAAGCTCAATATCTAATGTGAAAGCAGAGAATCCTACCGCGAGAAGGATTCCAACCTGAGTTGTTTTGCAATTCTGTTCTTCAAAACAATTTTATCTAAACTTGAATCCCTCATGAAAGTTGTAGTCCTGTACGTGTAGATGAATTTGGGTTTTTGAATCGACTAATTTCGATATCAGAAGCTTAAGATATCCCTGTTTGAAGGTCTAGCTTGAAAGCAAAGAATCTTGTCGCGAGAAGGGTTGTAGCCTGAGCTCGCGGGTCTGATTCGAGGGATTACGGGCCGGTTTGAAGGAATTTTTTTGGACCAAGTACTGAATTGAAAAGTGCTAAAATAAGGGATTTAATTGAAGATAAATTAGAAGGAAATGGGTTGGTTTTTAAGAAGTTGAAGAGGGGGACTGGATCATCAGAAAATGACAGGAATTCTACCATGCCGGATAAGGAAATACAACTTTAAAGCATGGTACTGTTCATTTGTGTTTTAAATAGTACCCCTCCCCATCTAAAATTCTTTTCTTTTCTCTGCACAATCCTCGTCGTCTGCCATTCTTTCCTTTTCTCTGCACAACCCTCCCCATCTGCAATTCGTTTCTTTTCTCTACACAACTATTCCTGATGGTTTCCATGATTCTCTCGCCCAATTTTTGAGCTGCAAATCACGTTTTTTTCTGCCTTAATCCAAAGGAAATAGTTGGTGCCCACAGTGCTAGTTATGGAAGGACAGAAAGGAGCCACGCCATCCCTAATTACTGGAAAGTAATCACTAGAATCATCAGAATATCAATCAGAATATTCTGGTTTCCTATTTTGTTTTATCTAATTGTAAGTAACCCAAAATTATCCTAGATTAGTGTGTTTTGTTTTCTAAATGGAGCTGCATGTAGGCTATATGTAAGCCTCCTCTGCTAACGGGATGGAAAAAGAGAGCAGGGAAACGAGATGAAAAAAGAGAGCAGGGAAACGAAAAGGAAGAGATAGAGAAAAGAGAGAAAAAACACAGAGAACAAAGAGTTTTTTTTTCTTTCATCCTTTCATTACTGTGAAAGAAAGAAAAAGGAAAAGAGAACAGAGAAGAGGGAAAGAAAAGAGAAGAAAACAGGAGAAAGAAAGGAGAAAGAGGCAGGCAACAGAACAACACAGTCGAAAGCAAGAAAAAACATAAAGGCAAAGACGTCAATTCAACCAGCACACCACGCCTTCATCATCATCATCTTCGCCATCTCCAGAGAGAGCATCAGCAGAAGAGAAAAAAAGACCAAAACTAGTGTGGCCATCGTTGTTTTGTCTCCAGAACCAGTGACCACCGGCCGTGCGCAGAAGCTTCACCGCCATCGTCTTCGCCTATCTCAGTGCCAAGTAAGTTTCCATGCATTCCTTTCACTTTGCATTTTAATTACATAGTTGATGTGCATGCCTTTGTGTTTACTGTTCAAGTGAATTATAATTCACTTGAACAGTAGCGGAGCAATGCACGCTTGAGAAAACTCACGCGTGCCTCTTGTGTCCAGCCGGGTCACTGGTTTGGGCAAGTGACCCGGCTAGGCCTGCTGGGTTTAGCCCAGCCACATGGGCCGAAACAAATGTGAGATTGGTGGTGTTCTCGTGTATTTATTTTATGGTTTGTATTTTGTATATTGTGGAAATACAAATTTGATATTAAAGTACCTGGTTTTCCACGAAATGTTGCAAATATATATATTTTTTGAACATTTCTCTTATGTGTTGCATACGACCAATACCCTAACATATTTTGAACATTTCTCTTAAAAAAAAACCAATATTCGAAGTTTAAAAGAAAATGTGTTTTAGCATGGATTTATTAAACACAAAAATTATTTTCTTGCATTCTTGATTTTACAATATGTTTGTAAAACTCCAAAGGGTATTGACCAATATTCCAAAAATATAGAAATTTTATTTTTGGGGAACTCGTCTTTATTCACTATTAATATTTGGATAAAGAAATCTCAAAATGGTTAATATCCAAAATATTATTAGGAATAATTTGCTATTATTCACTGTTAATATTTGGATAAAGAAACCTCAAGTGGTTAATATCCAAAATATTGTTTTATGAATAATAAGTCATTATCTTTTAATAATATAAGGACAAAGAAGCCTATGAAAGGTAAATGTCCAAAATATTGTTGAGAGTAACACAACTTGTTCATTTTTAACATAAGGACAGATTTATGCCCAAAATGTTATTTAGAGCAATTTAATTGCACATCCTTGAAAGAAACCTCAATTATAATTAGAGACATTTCAATTTTTTGTTCCACGATTTATGAGTCATGAAAGTATGAAATACTAAGGCAAAAAGGGCTTTTAAAGCATCTTGAATTTCCTTAGATTTATAACTTAGTTTTTTTGTTTCTCTTCCTTGCGATTTACGAGTCGCGAACACTTGAAATACTAAGGGGAAAATGAACTTTTAAACACATTGAATCTCTTTGGATTTCTATCTTAGTTGTCTCCTAATCCACAAGTTACAAATTTAGTCTGAATCAAACACAAATTTCAAGAGATCTACATTGGTTCTCATTGGTACTTTGTAGACATACCTAAGGTATGATCAACATTGGCCAAAGGTTATTTCTTTTTAGACTTTAAGCCCAAGTTTGATCATCATAGCAAATTTATCCTAGGAAAACTGATGGGATTAGAGAACATCAACACCATAGCAATTATAAGGCAAACCAAACACCAAGCAGCTTATCTTAGGTAAGGCGTACTAGGGGTGTTAAAACCTTTCATTTACACAACCAGTCCCTTACTTTAGAATCTCTAAAAGACCAGTTAGGTTTCCTAGTGACCATAATACTAGGTGACGACTCCCTTATTCACAAAACAAAGACCTCGACATGATTCCACGCTCTGGGAAGGGTCGTCGCGACGCCGCGCACTCGCAACGGTGCGACAAGGTTAACTAGTTTTTATAGGTGTTTTGTGAAAGATTTCAGTACATTAGCTGCACCTTTGAATGGAGTTGTTAAAAAGTTAGTTGGGTTTAAATGAGAGGAGGAACAATAATCAAGTTTCATTCTTTTGAAAGAAAAATTATGTTTTGCACCAGTTTTAGTTTTACTTGACTTTACAAAAGCATTGAAAATTGAATGTGATGCATATGAAATAAGAATAAGAGTTGTGTTAATGTAGGATCGAAGACCTATTGCTTATTTTAGTGAGAAGTTAAGTGGAGTGACTTTGAATGATCTCATTTATGACAAAAAATGGTATGCTTTGGGAAGAACACTTGAGACATGACAACATTACTTGTGGCCAAAAGAGTTCGTGATCTATTCAAATCACAAGTCCTTGAAACATCTAAAAAGACAATGTAAGTTGAATAGGAGACATGCAAAATGGATTGAATTCATTGAGACTTTTCCTTATGTCATCAAATATAAGCAAGGTAAAGAGAACATAGTGGCTGATGCACTTTCGCTTAGGTACGTTCTTCTAAACACTATGAGTACTAGATTGCTAGGCTTTGAATATGTGAAAGCATTGTATGCTAATGATTATGACTTTGCCTAAATATATAATGCATGTGGACACTCGGCTTTTGGTAAGATTTATTTAATAGATTGTTACTTTTTTAAAAAGAATCGATTGTGTGTTCCTACTAATTCTTTACATGAATTGCTTGTTCGTGAAGCACATATGAGTGGTTAATGGGTCATTTTGGGGTTTAAAAAGCTTTAGATGTATTGCATGAACATTTATATAGGCCAAAAATGAAAAGGGATGTGCAACAAATCTTTAAACAAAGCTTTAGAGTACAATCACATGGATTGTATACACCATTGCCTATACCTATAGAACCTTAGGTAGATATCTCTATGGACTTTGTTTTACGTTTACCTAGGTCAAATAAAGGTAAAGACTCTATTTTTATTGTGGTTGATAAGTTTTCTAAAATGACGCATTTCATTACATATCATAAGACTGATGATGTATTTCATATCGTAGATTTGTTCTTTAGAGAAATTGTACGTTTGCATGGCATTACTTGGAGTATAGTTTCAGATCATAATGTTAAGTTCCTTAACTACTTTTGGAAGACTTTGTGGGAAAAGTTGGGTACTAAACTTTTATTTTTGATAACTTGTCATCCTTAAACATATGAACAAACTAAGGGAACGAATAGAACTTTATCATAATTTTTGCGTGTTGTTATTCAAAAGAATATGAAAAGTTAAGAAGAATGTTAGTCTTTTATTGAGTTTGCTTATAATAGAACTGTTCATTCAACCACTAACTTTTCTCCTTTTAAAATTGTTTATGAGTTTAATCCATTAACTCCTATAGACTTAATTCTTTTACCTTTAGAAGAAAGAGTAAGTTTAGATGGTGAAAATAAGGCAAAGATGATGGGACAACTCCATGAGGGAGTTCGACTGCAAATAGAGAAAAGAAACAAGTTGTACTCTTATAAAACAAATAAAAGGCGTAAACAAGTTGTTTTCCAACTCAATGATTGGGTTTGGGTGCACATGCATGAGGAATGATTTTCTAACCATGGGAAATCAAAGTTACAGCCTCGTGGTGATGGTATATTCCAAGTTTTAGAGAGGATCAATAATAATGCTTACAAAGTTGATCTTCTAGGTAAGTATAGTGTTAGTGTTACCTTTAATGTTAATGATCTTACTTTGTTTGACACATGTTTTGATTCAAGGTCAAATACTTTCAAGGAGAGAGGAGATGATGTGGATCATCTTATGAACACCAAGGAGCCATTACGTGTTCCAAATGGGCCAATCACAAGGTGTAAAATGAAGACATTTGAAGAAGCATTAAATACGCTGGTTGTGGATGTTTCAGCTAAAGTTGAACTTGGGGATCATTTGAAGCATCAAGAGGAGGTCTGAGTACATTTAATTCATGTGAAATAGGGGCCTAATCCACCTTTATTTGGGCATAAAGTTTTGATAATAAGGCTGCCAATTTTGTATCAGTTTCAGCTAACCTTGTTTTATGATGTTTCCATGTGTTTTCTGAATTCCTAACTAGTTTTGGATTTTCTATTATATGTGGAAACATTAATTATTTTCTTTAAATATCAGAATTTATTATTTTATTTCCTTGTCAGGTAAGGAGAAAACACAACAAAGAAAACAAAGGAATCCAAGCTGACTTAGGGAACACATATGGTTACAAAGTTTCCTTGTTATGCAAGGATAATAATTCAGTAACTTAAATATGTTTCCTAGTATTGAAAGGATACCAAGAGGCGACAAAGAGGAGCATTAAAGATAACATCATTTTCCTTCCAAAAAAAAGATAAATATAAGGCTAAGATTAGAATTATATTCTAACTTGGAAACCAAATGGGCGACAACTTCTCTTTCAGTTCCTAGGATTATTATGCAACATTATAGGTTATAAATAAGTCTTGTATCAAACCTGCAATGTTTTCTTTTCTTCTTCTTTTCTCACAGCAAAACAAGACTTAGACTTATGAGCTTTATTTTTATTTTGTTAGCTATAATCTAAGGCTTGTTTGAGGTTAATTAATACTTTGTTTTTAGTTAGGATCCACAGCTTGTTTGGATCACGGTTTGTGCTTACTAGTAAAGGTTTTGGGTCAATTTTTGTAAGTGGGTAAATTCAGCTCACAAGAATAAATTCATTATGGTTAATTTCTCAAAACTATTTAAACACATGTAAACCTAAATTTCAGGACTTTTGATTAATAATATTTCTGAACTTTTTAGTTTAATATATAAGAGAGGTTTTTGAATGAACTAAATCTAGCATATCAAAGATTAACCGGCTTCGTGGTGTCATTCGATTTCATTCCAATAGTGTTGGTGCCTTGGGATAGGTTCTCATTGTGTCACACTCCTATTATACCTCTTTTGGCTTTTCGGGATTAAATCTCAATTTTTATTATGGTTGTGTGACCATATGATCATGAGGTTCATGTCAATTACAACTAGATGAGGCAATGCAAAGGTACATGTAGGCTCTTGTAGGTGCAAAATGAATAAATCGCTAAAAGAGAGTTGGTACGGTGCAAGCTTTATTGTTTGTCTTAGTTAAGAAAACATAAACGACCCCAAAATAAAGAGGTCCAACACATAAATTAGGTTCAACGACGATAAATTGACAAAAACAATAGGGGTTATAGGTCTTTTAGAGAGAGGGCGATCAACTGCATAGTGTTAAGGTTTTAGTCTTAATGGAAAAAGACAAAAAAGGTATAAAAGTTTTATATTCCTCATTCCATATGGGGTGATCGAAGATAGGATCAATCCCTAACTTTCAATGCCTTTTACACTTCAATCCTATGAGACTTTTAATTTATACAATTGAGGATAAATTGATTCGAACAAAAAAATTTCTCAATTGGGTCCTCGACCAAAATTAATAGGCCCCCTCAAAGTTCTCCTTTTTTTTATGTGATGATTCATGGTTCCACAATTCTCTTCAATTAAAGTGAAAATTGGCTATGAAGTTAGAAATTTCTTTAATTTAGCCCATGCTTGAGTTAATGGGACCTCTCAAGTCATGCTAACCCTTGACCTCTTAATTCTTTCAATTTTAGCCAATGTTTTTCAAGTGTACCCTTTAAAAGTGATGTAACCATATTATTTTATAGTTTCACCCATATTTACCTAGTCCTATATTTTATATATAAAATGTCTTGATATTCTTTGTTTTATGTTTTGAAGGCATTTTTGGATGAAAGATGCAAAAATGAGTAAATTGAAGGTAATTGACAGATTTGACCTTCAGTATATGTTTTATGCAGAGCGTGAGTTCTAGAGGTCGAAATGAAGTTGATAAGTGTGTGCAACAAGTTTTTGATTTTGACTGTGAGAACGGTTTAAGTGTGGCTTTGAGTTATGGCTATGATTTTACCAAGATGGAAGAGATGGAGAGGCATATATGTGTTCCCCAAAATGTGCAGGAATCAGCATTGGCTTTGCAAGCTTTGCAAACTGTCCTCCATGATGCAGGAGTTATTTACCCCATCACAGACAGTAAATGGGTGGTGCCTATCCTTTTAGTGTCCAAAAAGACTGGAATCATATTGGAAGAGATACGAAATGAAGCTTATAAGAATGCAAGGATTTACAAAGAAAAGACCAACAGTTTCATGACCGAATGATTACAAGAAAAAAGTTTAATGTTGGAGACAAAGTCCTTCATCATTCGCGTTTGAAACTTTTTCCTGGAAAGTTGCACTCTCGTTGGATTGGACCCTTTGTTGTTTCTAATGTTTTTTCTTATGGTGCAGTTGAAATTACAAGTTTAGAAACAAACAAAGTGCTCAAAGTCAATAGGCATCACTTGAAACCTTTATATGACGGTTGGATGGCAGAACTCATCGCTTCTATGGAGTTAGCTGAACCAATCTATGAAGAATGAACATGCCACATGTCAAGCCAATGACATAAAATAAAAGCGCTTACTGGGAGGCAACCCAGCACCAAAGGAAAAACAAAAATCAGATTTGCTTTCTTTTTCCCTTATCTTTTATTTTTTGCATTTTATTTTATTTTTGTCATTCTCTTATATTCCTTTTCTTTTATTTCAACATTGAGGACAATGTTGTGTTTAAAGTGTGGGGGTATTAAGAGAATTTTGGTTTTCTTTGTTATTTTTTTTTTAAATCTATGTTTAATCTTTTTGAACTTCCATTAGTTTATGAGAATATGAGTATTATGTTTGATAATTAAATGAGATAGATGAAGATATAAATCAAATGAATGAGTGTGCATGCAAGTTTTAACGTTTAATTGGTTTAGGGATTGACTTTAAAAATATATCATATTGACTTTATAGTGTTATACTAATGCAAGCTTTCGAGCCGTCAACATTATATTCTTTGATTGTACATTCTTTTAATGATATGTATCTCTAGAACTTGCTTCATATCTTGTTGAGATTACATTCACATTACATGTGTACATGAAGATGATAAAGGCATTAGAAATTTTAACCACTTGAGCCAAAAAGCCAACCTAAAGCATATTATCCTTAGTGAGCCCCTTTTGAGCTTGTTTATCTTTTCTTTGTTTTACCCATGTGTAAGCCTTAAATTTTTATATTTTTTCATTTTTCCTTGGCCAAGGATTAGTAGAGCATATACTTGTTAATATCTCATGGATTATGGTTCGAAATTATGTGAAAAGAAAAAAAAAAGTGATGCTTGATGAAAAGATGGGCAAAGTTGCCAAAGGTGAGGAAAATAAAAGAAAAGGAAAGAAAAGGAAAATAAAAAAGAAAAGTGTTCCTTTGTGTTCTTAAGATTTTATGTTGATGGAGCTTGAAATCAAATGAAGTTAAGTATTGGTGCTTAAAGATAGAAAATTTATGTGCTTTGATGGGATATCTTCTTTCAAAAATCATCTTTTTAGAATGCTCTACTTCCTTTGGTTTTAGCATTTTCTTTTCCTTTCTTTTACCTCTCCTTAACCTTAACCCCATTACAACAAAAAAGTAAGACCTTTTGATTCATGCATTGCTTGTAACATTTTAGTAATAGAGATGAGATTGCAAGCTTATGGTAGAACATATTCATTGATTGAATTAAGAGATTTAAATACATAAGCCCTAAACACATGAGTGTTGAAGTGTATATCAATGAGAGGACCTATCACTTTGGCATGACATAAATTTCTTTTAAATCCCGACGAGTAATTAAGTTTTGAAGTTTGTATGTAAATAAATTCATAAAAATTTATACTCTTTATCCTTCTTGATTGTATTCTTGTTTATAATGCATATATTCTTGAATATTGATGGGAGATTAGGAGATTAGTCATAGTGGTTTGATTTAATTTAATTTCAAGTTGATTTTACCTATTCTTTCTCGAGGACGAGCAAGAGCTAAGTGTGGGGGTATTTGATGTAACCATATTATTTGATAGTTTCACCCACATTTACCTAGTATTTTGCCTATTTTTTATATATAAAATGCCTTGATATTCTTTATTTTATGTTTTGAAGGCACTTTTGGATGAAAGATGCAAAAATGAGTAAATTGGAGGTAATTAGCATATTTAACCTTCAGTAGATGTTTTGTGCAGAGTGTGAGTTCTAGAGGGCTAAATGAAGTGATTCCAGTGGCATTAAAAAGCTAACATCCATACCTTTCTGAAAATCTAAGACAAGAAAATAAAATAAGGAAGAGCATGAAAATCGCAGCCTTCAAAGTCAAATCTCACAATCTACTAGTGTTGACCTTCGATCATTCTAACTTGAATATCGTAAGCTATAGAAGTCCAATTGATGCAAACTTAATTTTTTTGGATTTCTGACTCAAAGACCTATACACTCTCCAAATTTCAGCCAAAAATGATGTCATATGAGGGAGATATGATTTTTCAAAGATAACAACTGAATTCTGCCATCAAACAGGTTTCGTAAAGAAACGAGTCCAAATTACGTTCTGAAGCATCTAAACCGACATCCAATTTTTTATTTCAGCAATTTAGCTCCTCTAAATCAAAGCTTGAAGATTTCATGTAAGGCCCGGCCCACTCCCCCTTGCAGAATATTGTCCGCTATGGCTCAACCCAACCCGGCTTCCACGCCTCACGGTTTTGTTCCTAGCAGCCCACAGGCCCCAAAACGCGTCCTACAAGGCTAGGTACCAACTGCCTTCATATGCCCTGGCTCTGGACACTCTTCTTTCGATGTGGGATGTTACATTTCATGCAAGGCTATTTCTTGTTTTTAGGAAAATAGTTATTGAAGTACTTAAATGTAAACTGTCGACTTAAGATAGGATTATTTTGTAAAATAAAGACTAGAATTTTCTAGGATATAAAAAAATAAGAGGAGAGAAGGGAGGAGAGCCAACCAAGAGAGAAAAACACCCCCTTCCTCTAAGAAACCCAAAATCATGCATTCCTCCTTCTTTTTGATTAGTTGTTCAACAAACATGCAAGGCCAAACTCTTTTTCTTGGTTGCAAGGGCACGAAAACCTTCGGATTTCAAGAATTGTGAGATTTATTTTACCTCTTCTTTTCAGTTTATATGATGAATGAATATGTTTGTTCACCTATGCTTATTTCTTAGGATTTTTTTATTTTAATTGCTAGAGTAGACTCTAAGTTATTATTGTGAACAATCTATTGTTAAGTTTGCTATCAAAACTGGAGTTGTGATATTTAAACTTGTGAAGCAACTAAGTTTAATAATTATGACGGATCTACATTATTAATCTTAGGAAAAACATTCGAACAAATCAAACATGGATTGCAAACAATTATGTTTTCTTGATTAATTAACTTATCTAGTTCTTAAGGCTGCCATTGAATTAAATTACTAGTGCGGACTATCAAGGAAGATTTTGCAGATCATGAAACAGCACACAATTAGCCTCCAATTATGCTAATTATTCTATCATTTAATTTTTAATTACACCTGATTCTATGCTCAATAACTATAGCTGTAACGGTAGCATAGATTTAGCACAAACTTTCAAACATTCCTTAGATAGACTCTGTTATTGTAAATATAAGGCACTGCTGCCATCTATTGTAATTCAAGCTTTGAAGTATTGTCTGTAGATTTATTATATGGTATCAGAGCAGCAAATCTCTAACGAGCCAACGATCCAAGTATCCACCATGTTTGCTTCCCTAAATCAAACCTCAACTTTTTCTCTTCAACCCCAACCCTCTTCCGCAACAGACAAGCCACTTATTGCTCTTAATATCACTGCACAAATCAATGAAAAATTAACCCCCTCCACTTTCCTCCAGTGGCGTGCTCAGTTTGAAGCACTCCTCGTCGGGTATGATTTGCTCAATTATGTTGAAGGCACGTTTTTATGTCCTTCCTCCTCTGGTTCCATTATTGATGAGCTGCACAAGAACCACTGGATCAGACAAGATAAACTCATCTTGAGTGCTATTCTAGCCTCTACTTCCTCATCAATAACACCTCTCATTGCCACGGCCCCAACCTCTCATGGAGCTTGGAAAAAACTCAAAACTCTATATGCTAGCAGATCCAGAACACGTGTTATGCAGTTGAAGGAGGAGCTCATATTAATCCAGCATGGACATCGATCAATCACAGACTATCTCCATGCTGTGAAGAAACTGGTTGATGAAATAGCCATTATTGATCATCCAATTTCGGATGATGACCTAACCCTTTATGTGTTAAATGGTTTAGGTTCAGATTTTTGAGAGATTGCAGGACCTATCCATGCCAGGGAGTCCTCTCTAAACTTTGAGGAGTTACATGATCTTCTGGTTGGCCATGAGGCGTATCTAAAGCGCTTGGAAATTGCAACACAAACCATGGTTGTCTCTGCCAACTACACGAAGACAAAGCAGTATGTGCAAGGAGGATATAATCAGGGATCCTCACGGCACAATAGGCAACACTCTCAACGTGGGCCTTACACTTTCAGTCCAGGACAAAATCCTAACGGGGCTCACCGTGACAGACGCAGCTCAAATTACAACAATGGCAGGTCCACTAATTTCAATCGGCGCTATCAGCCCAAATGCCAACTTTGTGATCAGTTTGGTCACACTGCCAAGTTCTGCTCCCACTCAAATTCCTCAAATATTTCTGCAAACTGTGCCACATCATCCACGGGCAAAGACAAAAATTGGCTCCTTGATTCCGCAGCCTCTCATAATATCACAGGAGATCTCTCTAATTTATCTATTCATTCTGAATATGATGGCACTGACGAAGTACTTCTTGGTAATGGTTCAGGTTTGGTAGTCTCACACGTTGGTTCTTTGGCTTTACACTCCCCCAACCGAACTTTCCTTTTGCGTGATACTCTTTGTGTTCCAAACCTTTGCAAAAATTTAATATATGTTCATTATCTTACCAAACAAAATAATGTGTTTGTTGAATTTCACCCTTTTCATTTTCTTGTGAAGGACATGATCACGAGGGCGATACTGCTAAAAGGAGCATGTAACGATGGCATCTATACCTTCCCCACATCAATGGTCCCCGTTTCCTCCAAAAAGGTCGCTAATGTTCATATACGAACATCACTTGATGGATGGCACAAGCGCCTTGGACATCCTTCTACCAAAATCGTTCACAGTCTTGTCAAGAGTTTTTCCCTTCCTATTACATCCAATCAAAAGTTGCTTTCATTATGTCATTCCTACTCTATTAATAAAGCACATCAACAACCATTCTGTGTCACAAGTCTTAAAAGCCATGCACCACTTGATATTATTTACACTGATGTGTGGGGTCTTGCTAGTTATACTGGTCTTGATGGATCCAAATATTATCTTATTTTTGTGGATCATTATACAAAATATATATGGTTTTACCAATGGTCACAAAATCCGGTGTCTCTACTATTTTCCCACTTTTTAAAAAGGTTGTGGAAAATCGTTTTCAAAAAACCATCAAAACACTGTATTCTGATAATGGTGGAGAGTTCATTGCTTTAAAATCATATCTCTCACTTCATGGCACATCTCATTATACTACTGCTCCACACACACCCGCAACAAAATGGTGTTTCAGAACGTCGCCACCGTCATTAGTTGAAACGGGCCTCACTCTTCTTCATGATGCAAATCTTGATTTTTCGTATTGGCCATATGCTTTTCAAACTGCATCTTACCTTATCAATCGACAACCTACACCTCTTCTCCACGAAAAATCACCCCTGGAAGTTCTTTTTGGTCAACCACCAAATTACTTAAAGTTCAAAAAATTTAGGTGTATTTGCTACCCGTTTACCCGGCCCTATAATTCAAACAAAATGCAGCCAAAATCCCAAACTTGCATTTTTCTTGGTTACTCTTTAACGCAAAATGCATACAAATGTTTTGAACCCACTACAAAAAAATTCTTCACTTCACGACACGTGCTATTTGATGAACATAAATATTTCTTCAGACCATCCACTCCCGTGTCCTCTTCTTCATCTCACACAACTTCAGAGTCTCAAACATGGCTTCCCTTCCCTCCTGTTCCTTCCATGTTTGTTCTTTCACCATCAAACCTGACTTGCCAGCACCAAGAAGGTCCACTTGCCATCGTTACATCCTCTTCAAGTAATCTCGATAACTCCTCTGATCACTCCACTCTTCCTTGCTTCCAAAACCCAACCCTTCACCCACCTTCTTCACCCGATCTTCTCCCTGCTGCTATGCCTAACTCTTCCCTATCACTTTCTGCTACCAACTCTAGTTTCCCTCCAATCGTTCCCCACTCTCCTCACCCTATCCTTCCCGAAGCACCTAAACCTTCCTACCGTATTCACAACATGACCACCAGATCAATGAACCAAATCTTCAAACCCGAGCAACTCAACACTATATCCAAATATCCCCTTCCCCAAACCATTGAGCCAACAAGTGTGAGTCAGGCTTTATCTCAACCTCACTGGCGTACTGTCATGTCTCATGAGCTTACTGCTCTTATGAAACATGGCACCTAGGACTTGGTTCTACCTCCCTCCGATTGTCAACCAGTGGGTTGCAAGTGGGTATTCCGCACAAAATGCAAAGCCGACGGGTCAGTGGATCGTTTCAAAGCCTGTCTCATCGCCAAAGGCTATCATCAACGTCCTGGTGTTGATTACAAAGAGACTTTCAGTCCCGTGGTTAAACCAGCCACCATCAGGGTTGTCCTCTCTATTGCTGTCATGCATGCATGGGAACTGAGGCAAATGGACGTTCACAATGCTTTTTTAAATGGTGCACTAACTGAAACTGTGTTTATGCAGCAGCCCCCCGGCTTCAAGGATTTATCCAAGCCTCATCATGTTTACATATTAAACAAAGCACTCTATGGCCTCAAACAAGCCCCACGGGCTTGGTATACAGCTTTTAAATCTGGCATCCTTCAGCTGGGTTTTCATATCTCCAAGGCAGATTCCTCCCTTTTCATTTACAGAGACGACTCAACTCTCTGTTATCTCCTCGTATATGTGGATGACCTTGTCATTACAGGGAATACTCCATCCTTTGTGCATTTTGTTATCCAGCAGCTTGGTTCCCAATTCTCTCTCAAAGACATGGGTTCACTTCATTATTTTCTAGGTGTTGAAATGATCCCCACTCTAGTCGGGTTGTTTCTTTCTCAACATCAATATGTTCGTGACCTCTTAGCTACAACAAGTATGAGCGGTGGGAAAAATGTCTCCACTCCTCTCTCCTCCACTCAGCCTCTTAAATTAATTGATGGCACTGCTGCTGTGGATAGCTCAGATTTTCATCGTATCATTGGCAACCTCCAGTACCTTACTTTGATGCGCCCTGATATCTCATTTGTTGTTAACAAACTATCTCAATTTATGCACCAACCTACAACAACACATTGGACTGCTGCCAAAAGGCTCATTCGTTACTTAAAATACACCATCTTCCATGGCCTTCAGCTCCGCAAGACTGGCACCACTACCTTAAGGACTTATTCTGATGCTGACTGGGCTGGCAACATTGATGATCGCACGTCCACCTCTGCCTATATCAGTTTTTTAGGTTCCAATCCTATTTCTTGGAGTTCCAAGAAGCAACGGGCTGTTGCACGTTCCACAACCGAAGCTGAATATCGGGCTCTCGCCACTGCGGCCTCTAAAACGGTGTGGTTGTCCACTCTTCTAACAGAACTAGGTTTTTCAGCACCACAATGTCCCCAACTGCTATGTGATAATCTCAGTGCAACATATCTCAATTTCAACCCTGTTAATCACTCACGCATGAAACACATTCAAATAGATCTTCATTTTGTCCGTGACTTGGTACAAAAAGGGCAGTCTTCAGGTCCACCACGTTCACACTCAAGACCAATTAGCTGATCTCTTAACAAAGCCACTGTCCAGGCAGCGCACTGAGTTATTGCGTCACAAGATTGGTCTTACCGATGGAAGCTCAATCTTGCGGGGGCGTATCAAGGAAGATTCTGCAGATCATGAAACAACACACAATTAGCCTCCAATTATGCTAATTATTCTGTCATTCAATTTGTAATTACACCTGATTCTATGCTCAATAACTATGGCTGTAACGGTAGCATAGATTTAGCATAGACTTTCAAACATTCCTTAGATAGACTCTACTATTGTAAATATAAGGCACTGCTGCCATCTATTGTAATTCAAGCTTTGAAGTATTGTCTGTAGATTTATTATACGAACACTATGGTTGTTTGATGGTTAGGATTAGTTATACAGCGGATCTGTTAACTAATCAACATAAGAAAAGATAAATATTCAGAGTATAAATTGATGTTTCGTTTCCATTATCAGTTCTGATTTTCGTAGGTGGATGTTTACTTGAAACCAAGGTTTGCTCTCTTGATAATTTTCTGATTTTATTTACTTTCGCTTGATAGTTTTATATTTTCTTTTGCTTTATCCTAGATAACTTCCAAACCCCCCCCCAAATTGCGTATCATATAGCATACAAATCCGAACTAGACCTTCTTTGTGGGATCAACCACTTGCTTGCTCTATATTATCTTGTGTGTTGTGTTTTAAGTTAGGGTAATTAATTTGTATGATCGCGACATCGCAACAAAAAAGCATCCGTTAATCTCTCGATGATCATAAAAAAACAAAAAGGCATCCGATAATGAATCTGAAACTTTTATCTAGATAAGCTTAAATAAAAAACTTTGAAAAGTTTGATATGAAAAATATGCTTGAAATATTTTAATTTTAAAAATGTTTTGACTATTTTTTAAAAAATTATTGGGAATGTAAAAAAAAATTATAATAAAATAATCATTTTTATTCATGATTTGTTTTTAACAAGGCACTTTACTTAAATGCGATCCCTCCATTTATAACATGATTGATAACTATTAGTCAACAAAATTGACTAAATAAACTTCTTTTTATAAATACAATAGAAAATAATAAAAAAAATAAATTTATAATTATAATAAAAAACTTAAAAATAAAGAAAAAAAATAATCATATTTTTTATTTTTAATAAGTGAAATTAAAAAAATATCTACATTAAATAGAAAAACTAAAATCACCAAACAAGTATCTTATGCAGGAAAAGTTTTTGGACATATTTTTGTTATGTGTATTTAATTTTATATAAAATAAAAAGATTTTTAATCAATTCACTTAACCTATTGATTTTGTATAAAATTAATTGTGCGATGAAACACAGTATCAATTATGTTTTTTGAGGTTTTTATGTCTAACATTAGAATTAAATAGAACAAAGATTCCTTTTATCAATATCTGAAATAAATAAATATAAAAGGAAACCTAAATGGATATTGGAAGCTCATGCCAATAAATAAATAAATAAATAAATAAATAAATTTCTCATTCTATAGAGGTAAGAATTGAAGTAATGATGATATGAAGATTTGAATTGAGATATTTGGAAGATCAAATATATATTATAATTACGAGTGACTAATGAAGTGTTAATTAATGAGATGGAGGATAACCAACGGTAAGAAAAATGGAAACATGAAACCAATAGTTCCTTCCAGATCCAATGTATTAAACAAGTCAACTACTCGGTCTCGCTCTCGCTCTCTCTCTCAATCCTCAAAACCTTTCTTCCTTCGCAAACACATTTCATTCACACTTGTCAGTTGTCACCGTAACTCACAGCTGCATACTTCTCTCCTGACCAGAAAACACACAAACACTCTCTTTAAATTACCGAACCACCCCTCCCCCCTTTCCTTTTTAGAACCCTCCCTCCCCATGGACAACATTAACTCTCGCTCTGAGGTTCCCGACGGCGGCGATCCGACGAGGCCGGATACCTGTGGCGGCGGCGCTAGGTACAAGCTGATGTCGCCGGCCAAGCTTCCGATCTCGAGATCGGCTTGCACCATGATCTCTCCTGGACTCAGCCCGACCTCGTTTCTTGAGTCTCCAGTTCTTCTCTCGAATGTTAAGGTTAGTGGTTTTAGTATATATACTTTTTTGGATCGGAGTTGATGGTTTTTTCTGTTTGGTTGGAGTTGTTTAAGGATGTGGGTGGTTGGGAGGTGAGATAAGTAGAGCCAACTGGAGGACTTGATAATTGAAGTGACCAAACAGACCATTATTAAATTAAAAATCTTTGTTTTGTCGCATTCACCAAGGCAAGGTAATAATCAAAGTAGTTTTGTCGCTGTTATATATATATATGATAATAATGATAAAACAGTGTTTTCTACTATTTCATCTCACCAGCTCTCAAAAGAACGGTGCTCTTTACAGCTTCGTGTTGTTGAGTTCAAGAAGTGGAGAATTGACTTTAAAAAACAAGATGCTCTTACTTTCATTTTTTATTTTCAAAAAAAAGATAAAGAAAAAACGAAATGCCAGTTACTATATTTGTCTCGTTTCGTGTTAATTTAATTTATGTGATTCGGGAGTGCTTATGTCGTAGCCTGAAGTTATAGATTCTGATGCTTTATGAATTTGGTACCATGTCTCGTGTGGAATTTGTCTGGAGAATATTACCTTTTTTTTTTAATTACTATTAGCCTAAGCTTCCCCTTTTTATGTTCTCTTTTCTTTTAGAAAAAAAAAAAAATCTTTTTTTGTTCTTTTAGATGCCTGTGTTGTGTTCTCACATAATGAGTCTTTGCCATGCTTCTTCTTGTCTATGTTCTATTGGTCTTGTTGGGTTTACAGATATGACTGCAAAGAAGCTTGAAGGTATATGTGAATCAAACAAGTGAGAATAAACTTGATTATCCATAGAGAGAACAAACTTGGTTGCCCATCATGAGTCCATGACCATATAGAGCAGAAGCTTAAATGTGATAGACAGCATATGTTGAGTTCAAGCATGAGAAATTGGGTTTGCGGCTTTGTTCAGTTGGGTATGTAGTTTTCTACATTTGAAGTACTGGTCCAAATGGAAATATTTGAAAATTGATGTCTCTCTTACTGGGTTCAATATATATTTATTTCCCTCTTTTTATATTTTCTGAATTTCCTTACGCTTGTGTAACCTGGCAATGATCGGTTAGCTCACGTCACTTGTTTAGATGCACTGATCTTTCTATGTATTGATGCTGATAAGAAAGATCTAAGAGCTTCACAGATTTGGTGCCAGACTCCAGACAGTGGCATAATAGTTATCAGTTGCGCCATTGATGAGGGCCTTAGGACATTCAGGGATTATGAAACTTGCCTTCATCTTGATTTTGTATTCTTTCGAGTCTTGTTTACTTGATCTGCTTGTACTTTGCCTTAGAAATATCTTTAGGCTGATTCCTATCTTCTTGACTTCACAGGCAGAGCCTTCCCCCACTACTGGCACATTTACTAATCCTCAAACTGTGCTTGGTTCTCTTAGCTCCACTTCATATCCAGCTACTACTGTTTACTCCACCAACTTTGGAGAAAGAAAATCCAACTGCTTTGAGTTTAGACCACATGCTAGGTCAGACATGGTAAGATCCCAATGAAATTTCAGGCTCTCATAAAATGCGTGGCGACTTTAGGTACTTAGTGTTATGTAATTTTTTGTGGACTTAAATTGCTTGATATTACTCCAATAAATTATATGGTGCTTCTATCCCCACATTCATGTTTAAATAACAGCTCCAATAATTCCTCACATCACTCAGTGTCTTCTACTTTTTAACGCGTTTAATTTTACAAGAGCTTCTAAACCTAAAACCTGACCTATATTAACTAGTTTGTGGTTTCTCCACAAAACTGAAATATTCACTGCCAATGAGCCATTGGTTTTATTCATTCTCATTCTGAACAATATTTGCAGAAGGATAAAATGAAGACTTAGATGATGAGGCATGTTTTTTAACTCGACCTTCCTGTTTTCCCTTCTCTGGAATTACTAAATGTTTATAAACTCATTTCAATTCCTGATATCTACAAGTAGCCTTGCTGGTTTAGGGGCATTGTTTGCCTAACATGTTTCATTTATTTCAAGGTTTCTGCTGATATGAACCATCAGAGAAGTGCACAATGTGTTAAAGTCCAAAGCCAATGCCAGTCTCAATCATTTCCATCATCACCCTCAGTAAAAGGTGAGATGGCAGTCTGTACAAATGAGCTGACTCTATCAACACCACTTCACATGGTTACTTCAGGTTCTAGTGTTCCTGCTGAAGTTGATTCAGATGAACTAAACCAAATGGGGCTCTCTAGCAGTGGGCTTCGTGCATCACAGTCAGGAAGTGCACCTACAGTGTCATCTGATGATGGATATAAGTGGAGAAAATATGGACAGAAACACGTTAAAGGAAGTGAGTTCCCACGCAGCTATTACAAATGCACACATCCTAACTGTGAAGTGAAAAAGTTATTTGAGTGCTCTCATGATGGACAAATAACAGAGATTATTTACAAGGGTACACACGATCATCCTAAACCTCAACCAAGCCGGCGATATGCCTCTGGCTCTGGTTTGTTCATGCTGGAAGAAAGATTTGACAAGTTTTCTTCTCTACCTAGTCAAGATGGTATGGATGGAAACTTCTTAGGGAATTCAGTTTGCTATCTACTTTCCATATGTACTAACCAATGTTCCTTCACTCCTTTCATTTTCTCTTTCAATCACTTACATTGCAGACAAGTCACCTGGTGCATATGGACAGGTGTCTCATGCTATCGAACCAGATGGTGCCCCTGAACTATCTCCTGGCACAACAAATGATGATACTGGAGAGGGTGCTGAGGATGACAAAGATCCCTTCTCGAAAAGAAGGTATCAGTTCATAACACCATTTTACTCATAAAATACATATATTAACCATAATATGGTCTCATAAAACACCATTTGAGCAGGAGGTTGGATGCTGGAGGTTTTGATGTTACTCCCGTGATCAAACCTATTCGAGAACCACGTGTTGTCGTGCAAACTCAGAGTGAGGTTGATATACTGGATGATGGGTATAGGTGGCGCAAATATGGCCAGAAAGTGGTGAGAGGAAATCCTAATCCAAGGTATGTTTTCTGTGTTGATGATGAGTTAAATAGTTTCTGCTTTTTCACTGTTATGGTCCATTCTATCATGTTGTAACTCTTTTCTTCAGTAATTTATTGAATTTCTGGGGAATGTCCTGTGCATTAGTACCTTTGTAGCAGTCATATTTGCCTTCTCATGATGTGGATAATGGATAAAGTGATGGAATGGGCAGATATCATCTCTTGAATTGTTTAATGCCCTGTTTTTCTGACTATGGGTTTGACATGAAATCATTGTGATTCATAATTTAACTACTCTCATAAATATGAGCTTTAGTGTGAAACCGTCTTACAATATGCACATTGTCGTGGGACAATGGGTTGGATTATATTTCAACAATAGGAGATAATTCCTACTTGGATTGTTTCTTTAGCATTGCTATTGTAGCATGATAAATTTTTTATAAATTTGAAGTTGGAACAAGATAGCTGAGGTTAGGGTTCATAAGAAACATCTATAATCTGAATGAATTGATAAAATATAAAAGATTGATAGAAGTAACAAAGAACGACCATAAAATAACCTTAGCAACCTATTTATATTAGTCTAAGCCCTAGATCCCTATGGAAGAAGGGTTCGTAATCTTATTCCATCAGTAAAACTAAACTTTTAAGGAAATACTTCAAAAACTCATTAATCATATGATCCTATATAATTAACCCTAGTATCATAAATAAAATAAAATAAATTGTATAGAAAGCTCTTGCATTACTGTCCTTGGGTTGGAAGAAACCTGTTCTTGAGTTAAAACGATTCTTGCCGCAATCTTAAGGATGTCCAATTAAGAGTCTCTATCCCCCTTTTCTTTCTTTGCTTCAACTGTATAACACGAATAGATATTAGAATTAGTTCCTCCATGATAATGCTTGCAGAACAAACATCTAGATGCGAATTATATTTCTCACATTGATTTCTAGAGTAATGAATTGCAAACCTTAAAACTTGCTTCAACATGTGTTTTTGTACAGATAACCTTTGCACAATTCTTTTGCCTTTGGGATAATATCATGCATGTAATCGAAAGGATCTGCATGGCCTCACTAGATAAATTTCTTTTGTTGAGCAACCAACTATCATTACTGTTTTTGTACAACTCTCCTATTCTCTTTGCACTCAACTACTAGCTTTTCAACGAGGGCATCGTTTTTAACATCATCTCTATCATTAATGTTTTTGTTGCTGCCATAATTATTCTCATAATCATTGTTGTAATAAACATCATGGATTGGTGGAGAATCCCAATCCACATATACTCCTTTCCAATGAACGTTTCATCCATTTGTACTTGCTGCCCTTCAACTTTTTTCATGCAGAGTTTTTCCACCCTTCCAATCCACCTTGCACCAAAGATTTATGGCTCCAGCGTCATAGTCTTCATCCTTATGATTACCTTCTGGTATGTCTAAGGAGTTGTGATCGCCTTCTGGAATCTCCACTTGGGCTTCCACTAGTTCCTGTTGCTTCAAAACATCAATAGTGCACATCAAATGTTCAATTAAACCCACTTATCTCAACCAAAATTGTTTGCCAATCTTGATTTCTCCATTTACAACCTCCAACACATCCCGACATGGTTATAAGGATTGAACCCAACACAATTGCGAGGATCTTTTCACTCTGCCATTTGACTTAGTGTGGGAAGGGGAAAACATTAGAAAACAGAAATTACAGCAGAATAATGACTAGAATGAAGATGTAATTGAAATTGGAACAAGATTGAGTTTAGGGTTCATAAGAAACCAATAGAATTTGAATATAGTGATAAAATA